>Ga0157363_1003950_pt1 | contig 13570 bp, 2 predicted proteins | sample AttsexASBM1_FD_111477 | JGI IMG/M metagenome (GOLD analysis project Ga0157363, IMG submission 111477) | Fungus gardens microbial communities from leaf cutter ant in Ribeirão Preto, State of São Paulo, Brazil - Atta sexdens ASBM1 | ecosystem: Host-associated > Fungi > Mycelium > Unclassified ...
ATATAACTGTGCGCTGATTACTTTCTGATTTGCAACACAATCAAACTGAAATAATAATGATTCTCCCATTAATTTTTTAATAAAAATTTTTTAAATTTAAATTAAATTTTATCGTCGATTTGTTGCATCTTAAATTTGTAAAGAATTGCAAAAAATATTACTTCAGCCGAATTTCAAATTCGGATCTCCTGAATAATTGTAATAGTTTTGACAAAATTTCAAATGTTAGCAGTAATATTTTAATGATAAATATTAACGATCTGCGTGAAATTGGTAATATTACGAGCTCATTATAGTGATCAAATCGAATGTAATTACATTACATTACTTGACATGAATGTAAACGTGAAGAAAGAGAGTGCAGGTTCAAAAGTCATTTTCTGTTGATTGGTTATTTCACTGGCACTTCAGTCACCACCTATTTCAAGCAGGTAGTAAAATCAGTAACTGAAATGGAAACTATTCGAAGAACGGGAATAGTTCGCTTGGACTAAATTACGTGAGAATTTGCGCTTTCCTACTGACGATTCGGGCGATCGCTTTTTGTGCGTCGCATACCGATGCGGTGCTTGCGCACAGGTTAAATCCACTCGCGCGTTACGACGATTATGTTTTCACCATAGCATAATTAGCGCCGAGAGAATAGCTCACCATTGAGTTCGAGGTACATTAAATATTGGCTCAAATACAAGCGCATGGGGAATTCGATTCTCTCGTTTGGAATATCGGCAAGGGAATTTATGATACGTTCGCCAATCATAATCGGAATTGAAGCTTTGCATTAATTATTATCGACTGTACCTGAATATCTTAGTTTAATGGAGCTTCCAGTGACGAATTACAGTCAACTGAAACGGTAGAGAGATGAGACCGCAACGATATAATGGAATTGATGATGAGTCATATGGATAAAAATGAAGTTAGCGGAAAGTAGCAATAATTTTTTTACTTTCAATTTAGAATTTTTTTAAACTTTGTTTGCTTTCCGATAGATATTTCTCTTTTAAAGTATATGATTATAAATAATTTCCGAATTTTATATTCTAGCGCATATGCTTCACAATTTTTTAAAGTTGTTAGTTTTCTACATTATAACATATAGCTTCAAGATAAAATAAATATTAAACAATGTCGCGTGTGGCTTATTTCGAGCTTATAATTAGAATAACTTTAAATTAATATAATTAAGATAAGAATGTAAATAATATTCTACACAAACGTTTCGGCTTACAAAAACCAAGTACATAACAAATACACTGAAAATTTAAAAAAACCATCAGCGGTGAAGTGTCAGTATATAAAGAATTCATTGTTATGTGAATTCTTTATAACTAACACTTCACCACTGATGGTTTTTTAAATTTTCATTGTATTTGTTATTTGATTTATTAATTTAATATTGTATTTTTGCGTTTTAACATTGAAGAAGATTTTGTAAGCCGTATTTGTGAATATTATTTAGTATATTATTTAGTATTTATATTCTTATGTTAATTATATTAATTTAAAGTTATTCTAATTATAAGCTCACGATGTTTAAACGAAATAAGTCACGATGTTTAATTCTTTAAAAAATATACGACCATTTTTACTCTAAAATAAATATAACGTTTCGCATCCTGGAGTTAATTTCATATTTCCTGACACCTACGTACTCTCATTTCTTACACGAACTCGTTTCATACTACCGTACATTCTTATTTCTTGCAGAAGGTTACGTATATTTATGTTCCCTAAAATCTTTTGTCTCCTTAGAAACAATGATGTACATTATATAACAATTTTTGTTCAGTATTTCAATTAATGTGCAAAAATAAACTTCTGAAAATGTGTAAAAAATAACTTCTGAAAAGTCTTGATTAAAAAACGGGAAGTAATTCGGTAAGGGGTTTACTTTCTGTAAGGGGCAAAACGCAAAGGCGCGTGTATCGCGCGTTGAGTCGCGCGAGTGCACATTATAAGCTTCGTAAGTCTCGGCAGCAGCGGCGGATAACGCGAATCACCGCAAAGGACTAAGCCGGACAGCCTCGATAAATCACCGCGCGCCAGTTCTCATAGTCCTGTCAACGAAAGAGGCACCCGCGGGATGCGGTCTTAAGGTCCCGCCATTGCCTCAGCTTAACAGCGCAGTTCCTCGTTGTTCTTCCTCTTGGCTTCCCCTCTTCTTCTCTCTTCCTCTCTCCTTATGGCCGTCTCTCCTGGTCTCTCCGCCTCGCGCGCCGTGGTGCCATCGGTGCGCTCCTCTCTGTATTTGGCGTTGGCTTTGCCGTGGCTATAAGGGGCCATAGGGAAGAAGACAGAAGGACACCGCGGCAAGGAGTTGTCGACACTGAAGAAATAATGACGACCGTCCCGCGAGCAGAAGCCGGACGGAGGAGAGCCTCACGCTCTTACGTCTCCCAGACTGTGACGCGACGTCCTCGCCAAAATAAGACTGTCCGGGAAATCCAATTCATTTTATCAGTCACTGTCTACAGCTCTTTGCACCGAAAGGATGAACGACGCGACGCGTGTGATATGTAATCACACCCTCTTCTTGTAGTCGAGAGCGCGCTTTGTGAATTCCGGAAGTTCTCGCAACAGACAATTTCTCGCAGCCGCGCGAAAAGATTTTTCGCGAGACAAGCGGATAAAACACGTACGAGAGTGCTGCTGTCCTCGTAGATAAATGTCTCGTTTTATCGTATACAAGGACTATGTCATAGTCTATTATCTTGCAGTTGTTACTCGATACATGTATCTTTATTTAATACTTTATTCACGAGTCATAAAATATTCTATAATATAATATTATATAATATAGAATAATTTTGTGATGAATTTCGATGAAATAATTCTGTTTTATATGATTTTATTTTAAAATATCTGTACACATCGATATTCTAGCAAATTTGAAAATTTTACTTTGTTAAAATTTTCTTTATTGAAGGAAAGAAAGAATGAAAGAAGATTTCTCAGGTATTCTATACAAAGTAAATTTAACAATTAGTAAATTATTAATTGTTGCTACATTTAAAAATATATTTTCACTCTTATTTTATCTAAACCTACATATGTGTGACCTAAATTTCTATATAAATTTAAATTTTAGTAGATTAAAACGATAGATTAAATTTTAGTACATTAACATTATATTTATTTATTGATGTGTGACATGGATGTACTATTTTTAAAAATACATTTTCATTCTTATTTTAATCAAGATCTATACATGTTACGTACCTAAACTCTACGTTTATTTTAAATTTTAATAATAATTAATAGTACGTTCATAATAAATGAAGCTGGTCAGTAATCAATAATTAATCAATAATTTCGACAATTTCGAGGAGAAAAGAATACATATTAAAATTTTAAAGTTAATTTATTTTTATAAATCAACTTGAAAATTTTATTTATTATAAACGTACTGTTAATTATTACTGTTAATTGAGAGGATGGGAATAAAGGCCTAATTACAAAATCTTGATATTAATAAAAATTAAAATAACTTGCTACTTTTTTTATTATACATAAATTGATACAATATTAAATGAATTTATGTAATGTCTTTAAAAAATTATATGTTATAAATCTTCTTTATTATAATCAATATTACATGAAAAAGCTAATTCTCGGAAAAAGGGCCTAAGTAGAATTGTGCCTTTATTTCGCCCATCCTCTCAATTATTACTGAAATTTAAAATAAATATATAGAAGTTTAGATCATGTCACGTAACATATCTCTAATCAAGATCTTGATTAAAATAAGAATGAAAATATATTTTTAAAAATAGTATATCCACGTCACTCATTAACTGGAAAATGTAAATTGTAAATTGTAAATTTGAAATAATAAAATTATAATTTAAAATTAAAAAGAAAATGATATAAAACAAAATGTTCAATTAATTTTTTAAATAACATTTATAATTTTATTGATGAATGAGAGATAGAATACTATTTGGTTAATAATGGGAAATGTTTAGTAATATCTGTGGACTCTGAGTAGTTTGTAGCGAAATAGAAGGGATGGAAAGGGTAGAAGAATTAGTGCAGCTAAACGAGACTACTACGGAACAGGTTAACCCCAGTTTTTTTTATGTCACGACAACTAAGCCAGAACGATGCCCGCGAGGGTCGCCAGCGGGCTAACATTTACGAATGCGTGACCATGGAAGAGAAGTGCCCGAAAAGTATAACCATCTCTATCTTCTTAACAGGCCGCACCTGCGGTTTGTTTTCCAAGTCATAAGTTTAGCGTAGTTTTGTGTGTTTACAGCAAAAAACTACGCGTATTTCACGCGTACAGCTCTGAGATAGTAAAAATATCTGCTTCAATTTTTAGTGAATGTAACTCTCGTACGCTAGAAGAACGCTTTGCAATAGCTCTTGATGTATTCTTTAAATTAATCGTATTTTGAAATATAAAAATGCCAATAAATTTTTTAAATATTTCTGTAAAATTTTAAAAGCGTGCTCTACCGAATAAAATCGTCGAAAATGAAAAACATATAAGAATTCTTATTCTTTTAACACAAATAAGCGAAGAAAACCGTATAAGAGTTCAAGGCGTATCTTGGTATCTAATAATATTTTTATGCGAATATTATAATTTCCAGTTTAAACAAATATTACATTATGATTATTTGATCTTGAACAATTCTAAACTGAAGTCGCTAATAATAATACATCGCAAATTACATCAACAGATAGTTTAATATTATTGATGCTCTAATAAGCTTCTTTAAAGACCACTGTAAAATCTGGATCTCTCTTACATCAATTTGATCGAGGTATGTGATGATATTAATAATATAATCAATGTATTTTGGAAGAACATCTAAGTCGTTGTTTAATGATTTTTTTACTTTGCCAGATCATTTTGATTAGTATTTTATTTGTGAGTTCATCGTCGCAATTAAATGTATGGAAGTTATCAGATTGTATCAGTGAAACGCGTATTAATCCCTTTTCTGGGATTGACGGAGCTGCGGGATGTATCTGAAAACGAGGCAAGGATATTGCGAAATACTTGTCGTCGAGATTACGCGATATCTCGGGCGTGCACGTGAAATTTGCGAGACTGCGCGGCGCTTTCTGGTAGTTTTGCTCGAAGAAATAATTTGCGCGCTGAGAGAGATGGAGACATCGACTGTATTCAACGACGAAGTCTTGCAATTCTCCGCGACGCCAAGTATGCGTTAATTTTTCAACGCGCCATAATTATCACGCTCGCGAGACCGTAGACGAGGAGAGATATGCTCGCGCTTGACAAATACTTGTAATTTAAACTAGACAGAGTTCTCTGTTCTGCCTCAGTAATGTACCGCCGCAATGTTAACTACATGCGGTTCAAAGATGAAACGTTTAACATTTGATTTTATAGAAGCCTCAGAACAAGGAAATCTTATTTATGTAATTCAAATGTGATTTTAATATTAATCGCGCAACTTTTTTTAAAACGACGATATAATAAATTTATTTGTTTTAGTGATTGATTTGAAAGTTAAATGAGGCGAAGTAATCATAATTTGACATAAAATAACATAAATTGGAGTAAATATATAATGAAGAAAACATGAAAGTTAGAAAATCGAGTTCTGTTACAGCATTCCATCGTTATTGTCGTATATTTTGAAAGACGTGGAGGAATTCGAAATTATTCACGATTTTCCTACGAAATGCGGCGTAGCCAAAAGACGTGATCTCGCTTCATCGAGGGTCTCGCGCGAATTAACGAGGACCCCGAATATCTCGGCAGACCGCGTGGAATTTACGATGCCGCACCGACCGCTACCGCGGAGATCACCAATTAAATTCGAACTGATGTAAGTTTGAACAACCCAGAATTTCACTGGGATTTTGGGCCTCAAGAATGGATCGCCAAATCTAGAAGTTTTCTAGAAAAGACAGAATTAGATATTTGCTTATATAAATTACCTCCAATTTCATAATTATAGAATACAAATAGATTAAACTGTATATTAATTGATAAGTCTATAAATTTGAAAGACGCGAAATGACAGATTCTCTAAGAATTAAGATCTCTTACTGCAATTTTTAATATATGTATATATTTTTTTGAAATATACAAATCAGTTAAAAATTAAAAAGTTATATTTAAAATTAATATAATCTTGTCAGCATTTATGTATGTTAAGAATTTTAGTGATAACGTATCAATTTTAATCCTTTATGTTTTATCTTGATAGCTTCGGAGTATCACTCATTATTACGTTACTTCGTATTGGTCTTGTCCTTTAGATCGCGCTTTTATTTTGCATATAGATAGATCCTAGCCGAAAATTTTTTAATGGTTTATCTTGTTGCAACGGGGAATAAATCTTAACGGAAGTAAGTGGGCGTTTCAAGCACGCGGCTAGTTTGCCCGTTGCTACCATCGCGGTTCGCCGCGGTAGGACCACCCGCGAGTCGGACTTCTTCGTCTTCTTCTTCCCTTCCCTTCTTCACCATCTCTTGGGCCGCTTCTACATCGTCTTCTTCTGCGTTGCCCGAGGTTCCTCTCGTAGTTAATGACTGAAGTCCGAAAGAAGCGACTCGTCTCGTTTCTTTTTTTCATGCGGACGCGAAAATCGCTCGAATGGCGAAAATGGCAGGAGCGAAGAATTCTTATTTCGATAATAGAACTCCATAAAGAATAAGACCGAAAAAAATTCTTATACAGAAAAGACAAATTATATCTTTTGTCAATTAATATTGTTCGGATTATTTGCTGTTAGAAAACTTCCAAGATAAGGCTTTAAATCATTATTTCTTTCATTTACAAAAAAAATGTCCAATTAGTAAAATCTATATATTTCTATATAGAAATAATAAGGAGACAAAACTTGAAAATTTAGTATCAATGGAATAATATATTTATATATGCCAAGTAAATTTTTATATACAAATTTGAATATTCTTTTCTTATTATAATTATTTTCACGATTATCATTCCAAGCTCATTTAAAGCACACCGTCGTCACGGTCATCACAACTCGCGAAAGTCACCCTCGAATTCGAGCCTCCTTTCTCATCTACGTCTTTCTTTACTCGCGTGGCTCCGGGGCTTATTCTTAATCAGCGATCGCGTACCCGAGAAAAATAAATCGTCGCATTATTCAACGGGTTGGTAATATGGATCACAGGGTAAAAAAGCGGAGAAGGATAGATGCACGGGATGGGCAATGGTGCGAGGGCGGCGCTAAACGTCCGCTTGTAGCCGGCGAGATAACTTTCTGTAATTCAACCGTACGGCGACGAATACTAATTCCCGCCATTAATCTCGAGAGGGTCCGAGCATCGCGTACGGACCTGTTCGATCCTGGCATCTATTCTCTCCGCCGCCGCTAGTAGAGAGGTACCCCTTTGAGAGTGCCGTGCCGAACGACACGGGATCGACAATTGCGATCGATGGGAATGGTTGAGATAAAACGAAACTGGTACGACACGTCGATGCAGAAAACGTTTCCAGGGATAACATTGGCAATGGGTCTGCTCGCTTTAGTTACGCTTTCTAAACTTTGTTCTTCTCTTTTTTCTTTTCTCTTTTATTTCCAACGTTTGAAAAAAAAAATATATATATATATATATATATATCTCTCTTTCTAGACATCTGCTTTAAATTTATAAAAAGCAATAAAGTGTACTTTAAACTCATAAATATAATAGATCGCCTCAAATCTTCTAATTTTGTAGTAGTGAGCAGCGATATTAGATTATCGATACTTATAAAATCAAAATTATCTGAATAATTTAATTAGTTCTATCAGATATGTCTTAATTTCTAAAAAGAACGTTTCTTATATATAGCTTAAGAAAAACTTTTTATTCAAAAATTAAGACATATTTAGTGCAAAATTAGAAGATTTGAGATGTTCTATTGTATTGTAAGATTTAATCTTAGAAGAAAATACAATAATATACGTGATTTGTTTTTTTTTTCATCAAAAAACGTATTTATTATCTAGATATCTACAGATATCTTTAATATAATTCTTAATTATAATTTACACAAGTATGACGAGTACTTTCTGATAGTTTATCAAAAAATTTAACTGATAATATCACAATACACATATTATACATGTTACATTATGTCCATATTAAAATAAACCACAAAAGAGGAAGTGTAATAACTGAGCAACGTAGTGCACGCATAAGCGGAAAGGAAAAGATGAAAAATAGCGCTAGGTACTCGAGAGTGGAAGGATGAGAGAAAAGCTAACTATGGGAGGATTTCAAAGCAAATTGCCAGTCTCGCCCTCGAATTCCCCCTTCTACTTTGTCACTTTATCATTCCTTTGGTCGTTTTTATACTCTCAATCTACCACCTCGTTCGTGTGCTTTTAATCCTCCTCTCAGCACGTTTTTTGATTGTATATTCTTACAGTTTTCCCACTTAGTTGCATTGATGCGTGGAAATGAATTTTAAACATTTTCTTCATCGAAGACGAACTAATCGGAAACGGTTAACTGATTAATAAATTGTTAGGAATTTCATTAAATACGGATCGGTTTGAAAGCACCGATTGCGCGATATATTTGTGGAGAGCTTAAACGAGGGATAGATGGAAAAGAGGCAGCGTTAAAGACTCTCTGAGAGTAACAAATTGCTTGATGAGCTTGCAGATGAGACGAGGTTCAAAGAGAAACCTCCCGAGGTGAAGATAAGTAGAGACGGTCCCATCCTATCCCAATGTGATAGGACCTGGGAAGCGGAAAGGAACATAGCGTAAACCTTTGACCATTTCTGACCTTCTTTCCTATTCCCTAGCATTCTCTCATCTCTCTTTCGCTTTACTTAGAAACGCGGTTTTGCTTCCACCAAGTTTCTAAATCTCGCGAATTCGAAAATTGAAGAGGGAGCTTCCAAACATCCAAATTTTTTTTATTGACTCTCATAAAAGTAAGTAATATACTCAAAAATTAATTCTAACAGTCGTAGATAAATATATTTTACTACTTCTATTATAAAAAGAAATGTAATATGAGAAATTTGTAAAGAATTGGAGTAATAATATTAGCAAATAAATATAATTTTAGTAGTTACTTTTATAATTTTACAATTATTTTACAACAAAATTAGCTCTATTATATTTTTGTCGATGTATATTATTTTTAAAAATATATTTGAAATAGTATTTATTAATGATGATAAGTATAAATATATTAATTCAATCGTATCACAATCAATATAAAAACTACGTAATCATTATAAAATCACATATAATTGATTAATGCAGAAGATTTAAATAGATACAGTAGATTGAATTAAATGGAAAAACTTGCAGCAACAATAAATTAACTTACATTTTATAAAAACAAAGTAAATGAACTCTAAAATTGAAGTGATAGGAAAAATATTGAGAAATAACTTTAACTTTAAAGTTCATTTACTCCGTTTTCACAAAATGGATTAGCCTACTGCAGTTAACCCTTCATTATTAACTGTTAATTAAATTATTAATTGTAAATTATGCATATATGTTCTAAGTTTCGTTTTCTTGTTTAATGTTTTGTACCTCGTTATTACATGACTATTATTTCTTGCAATGATGTATTAAATCATTCGAATGAAAGAGAGAAAATGTAACCGCAATGCGTACTTGACGCAATGCTACAAATTGTTATTAACGTATTCTCGAAGTTGTCTAATGAGACGATCAAACATTTAACTGGAACTTCAATAGCATTCATTTCGCTCCTAAGAGAAGCACCCACGCAAAGGCTGTTAACATCGTGTAATTTAAAGTTAAGAAAGACCCCGGAGCGATATCGTTGCGTCGGCTTGCCGTAAACGAATATTAACGCACCTATCACCTGTTTAACAGGAGGAATTAACATTACGCTCGCTTCCATAGTTCGGATAGGAGGTTCGGATAGGAGGTTTCTAAGAGGATTTGTTAAGTTGGATTACATGTTCCTATGCAAGCAGTAACCTCCTTGCGTTCTTCTTTCATCTTATAACGAGTTAGGCTCTCTCTCTCTCTCTCTCTCTCTCTCTCTCTCTCTCAAACTCTTCATTAATAAATATTAATTCTAAAGCTGTAAAGCTGGAAAATGTACAGAAAATTGAATCGTGTCACATAAAGATCAGTATAATTGTCGTATGTGAAAATATTTGGAACGATTTAATATATGAGTATCCTTGATTTTTTACGCATCGATGAATACAGTTAAAATTATTCGATATATTGTCGACATTTAATTTAATTTAATTTAATTTTGGCGCAGTGCAAATTTCATGCTCATTCAATGAGAAAATAATGATTCGTCCTGCAGCTTGCATAAACCGTTGCCCACTTTATGCCATAAACAAGTATTAATCGTATGATTGAAGCTGAATTTAAAAGTCGTATAATTAAAACGACATTATACCTAAAATTAGTTAAACCTTATAAATATTATTTCAATCAGAGCCAAATCCTATTTCAGAAGGATTTTTATCAAAATTATAAATGAGAGATATATTTTCTGGATTATTAATTTCGATAATCTTCAAATAAAATTGATATAAATCAGAGTACCTTCTTAATCTAAATATATTAATTAATTAAATATCTCTTTGAAACATTAATGGGAGATTTGAAACCTAGGGAAGTTTTATTGATGAAATAAAAGTTAATTATTTTAATAATAATATTCTCAAAATTTCAAATTTTTCATCGAAGAGTTTCTTTGTTGTCGATAATGTTGTTAGTTCTAAATATAATGCATTAGTGGTATATAATAATATATTTAATTAGAAGCTATATTATGTAAATAAATTGTAAATGAATGTAGAATGAATCACTTTTACGTTAAAGGAAAAGAATAATATGGTGGAAAAGAATAAAGGTAAATATAATAATATGATTGTTGAATACGATATCTTGTTCAGTTTGTAACATTCAGAGGGTCAAAATTATTTTTTCATAATCTGCTTAGACCATATAGCGACTAGTCATTAGTGTTTACTAAGTTATTATAAAAGCTTCAGTTTTGTATGCAGGTAGACAGTTTTACAGATGTGTATTCTTTACGTAATTTTGAAAAATACGTATTAATTTTGTAATCTAGCGTGAAGTTCGAATGTGGCTTTTAAATAATATACTTAATTGAACTAAATTTGTTAACAAAATGTGTATCCGACGAATGTAAAGTTGTACTATGTATTAATTAATGATATTCCATATCTTTTTCCTATTTCACAATCACAACCTTTTTCACTTTTCAATTTTTTATAAATTTTTTATAAATTTATTCTATATAAAAACCTAAAAAAACCTTTATAGAATTTTTCATTTTATTCTGTATAGCTAACAAACTTGCGTTAAAAGTAACAACGTCACATGAATATATATAATATATTATTTCAAGAGACAAAATAACATTATATAATCTCCTCTCTTCTTCTAACTTTTTGCAATTCTATAATAAATAATATTGAACAGAATTGAATATAATGTTTTGTAATAACTTTTTGAATAATTCCTCAAACATTCGAGTTAGTACATAATTATAATAATTGTATACGTTCGACATGCCGGTCTATAAATATTATAATTGTGTTCAATTTTAATAACTAAGCTTATATTTATTGTATTTAAGAAATCTAAAGCTTTAACATACTTGTAAGTCCGTTAAGCGTCCACTTCAAACTTGACAACCTGCAGAGTGACTTTCCTTGACGGACTACCGAGTTATTATGCGATGATTGTTCGCTGAAGAAGACTTGAAAGAGAGTCGAAACGTTCAACATTGTGAATAAAGAAGACATCATAAAGATATTGGATTATGTCATCATTCCACTTAAAGTTGCGCACCTCCTCCCGCGCTGACTCTTATTAGCCTTGAATTAGTATTATTGTACAAGTATTGAAAGGTTTAGATATTCAATTTTATTAATAATTGTACAATCAGCAAATTATATTATTGGAGTTTCCACACACTCCTCTAAATGTAAAAAAAAATTTTCTTTATTTAAATCCACTAATTGAATTAAATTAAAGATAAAGTAATCGTCCATTTAAACCGCAAAGAATTGTACGTCAATTACTTTCAAAGTATAGTTTCAGATTTGACATCTTTTCTTTATTAGAATATTACTGATCGATTCAGAACTCGCACTTTCATACACTTTTTTGGAGATATTTTTTATTATTCGAACACGTAACAAGTTTTCCATTGCAAACTACTTCCCGCGGGCGGAAGATCTACACGGCTACTATTGCATATTTTGATAAAAATTCTCATGTAAATCGGTCTGCATCATCTCTCTTACTAGCGTAGCAATCGATCGGGCGCAATTCCGTATTGATATGCGATCGGACATGTACAAATCTAGCATACAAACACAGGAGCAATCGGATGCAACTGTGTACGCGAAATTGTGCGAGAGAAGCACACTTTTGCACGATCGGGGAAATGATATTTACTTCTCCGATCGCCGACTAAACATGCGAACCACCAAAACCCGCGGGCGGTTTAATGGGTCCCCGTTGTTTCGACGACATGGACATGCGTGTCGGTGTTGACCATACGTTAATTGAGTGACAGCGAGTAAATACCTCGTCAGTCGCGGGAATAGACCCGCCGTCACTCGTGCCGCCTCCAATTTCGATCGTCGTCTATGCATAATCTCTCTGAGAATAAGCATTGTCATTAACGGAGTAAATCACCATATATTTCGTCTAGAGTGAAAGAAAATAAAAATATAAAATTCGTAGTCATCCCGACATCGGAATGAATAGCTATGAAGTAAACAATTAGGATTAAATAAATAAATTTGATGAACATGTCTCCTGAAATAATCTATTTTTTTTAATATGGCTAATTTTATTAAAATTATATAATTTTATATAATAATTTTTAATATTACAATAATATTTTTTCTAAGAATACAAATTTTATTAGACATTGATTTCTTTCAGAAAATTTTTTGAGAATAAGAATTTATTTTTCTTTTAATTATTATTATTAAGGGTTATTATATTTAATTATTATTATATTTAATATTTATTATTATATTTAAGAGTTGCGATATATATAATCTGTAAAATTTCTTAATTTTAAATTTGTAATTTTAAATCGAAATTAAGATTAAAGATTATATTAAATTAGAGGTTCTTAATTTTTAAATATTTTAATTATAATTAGTACAATTATTTTTATCTATGAATAAATGTATGCAAAAGATTTACATAAGTTACTTTCACAGTACTGTTATTTAGATTCATTGATTTAGGCATCATTATTTAACATTATGTTATTTCTATCCGAGTGCATTTGAAATGTATTTGGGCGACGACACCTCTCAAACATACACCTCTGTATGTGATGTATTGAAAGTACTTACTGTTGTCAGACAGCTGAAATCACGTAAATGCTTTTCCTAATTAAATTATGCATACTAATGAAACTGCATACTAATGAAAGTTTTTTTCATTGTACCTTCCCCACGAGAGAGAATAAGCTAAATATATATTTTTATTAAAGAAATACCAATATATAAATAACATACGCGAATCTTAGTCTAATATATATATATATATATATATATATATATATATATATATATATATATATATATATATTATATATAACA
>Ga0157363_1003951_pt1 | contig 13568 bp, 7 predicted proteins | sample AttsexASBM1_FD_111477 | JGI IMG/M metagenome (GOLD analysis project Ga0157363, IMG submission 111477) | Fungus gardens microbial communities from leaf cutter ant in Ribeirão Preto, State of São Paulo, Brazil - Atta sexdens ASBM1 | ecosystem: Host-associated > Fungi > Mycelium > Unclassified ...
ACGTTGAACGCCGATTTTTCACATGTGAAATGCTGCTTGCCAGGCATAAACGAAAGGGTTTTTTGCATCGTATAGTCACTGGTGATGAAAAATGGATCCACTACGATAACCCAAAGAAGAGGAGATCACCTGGCTTCAACATTGACAATCAAGTCGAATATTCGTGGAAAAAAACTCATGTTGTATATTTGGTGAGATCAGCTTGGTGTCGTGTATTATGAGTTGCTCAAACCGAACGAGATCATTACTGGAGCTCTCTACCGAACACAATTGATGAGATTGAGCCGAGCACTCAAGGAAAAACGCGCACTACTACTCCAGGCATGACAAAATTATTCTCCTGCATGATAATGCTCGACTACATGTTGTGGCGCCGGTCAAAACCTATTTAGAAACACTCAAATGGGAAGTTCTACAACACACGTATTCTCCAGACATTGCTCCTTCCGACTATCACTTGTTCCGATCGATGACGCATGGCCTGTCTGAGCAGCACTTCACATCATATGAAGATACCAAAAATTGTATCAATGATTGGATAGCCTTAAAAGATGAAGCGTTCTTCCGACGCAGTATCCACATGCTATCAGAAAGATGGGAAAAAGTAGAGGCTAGCGATGGCCATTACTTTGAATAAAACATTATATATCGTTCTTTCAATAAATGCTTAATTTTTGATAAAAAACGGCGGAAATTTATTTGTACTCCCTAAACAAAAATTAATTATTTTAAATTTTTTGAGAAAAAGACCCCTCATAATGAGCTGTTGTTAATAAAATATATGAAAAAATTGGAGTCCATAGGATAAATTCTAACATTATAAAAACCAACATAAATAAAATCATCCAAAATTATCTATTTAACAAAATTATTATCGTTAATTTAGTTTAATTGTTTACTATAAATAATACAAAGAGAATGTAAGAGTCAATTATAAAACTCACAAAAATAAAAAATTAATATATAAAATGCATTGTAATTAAATTTAAATTTAAACAATATTTATTACATGTTTCGACTACTAATTTGAGCCATCTTCAGATGTTATAAGAAAGCAGAAATATTATAAATAATCGCATTGATAGAGAAATTAAGAATTATATAATACATATCTATACTACACGTACTACCTTGTACGGAGACCAGAGCGCTTTGCGTAGAATATCCGAAATTGCTCGCAAACAATTAGAAAATGGATTGTTGGTAATTTCTCAATAATCTGATAAAAATTAAAAAATATAACAAATACATTGAAAAAAATGAATTCCTGATTCACGTATATTTTATTCTTGGATGCTATTTATATTTAAGTATAAAATGTCCTCTTCAATTATAAATGTTCACTGGCATCAATAATAAATAAATTTATGCAAAGTATATTTATTCTGTAAAAATTGTATTCTTGTTTCTAAAATCATTTTATGGTTCTAACAAACTCAATTGCATTATTTAAAAATTATTTATTCTTGGATTAAGAATGACAAATTTGAAAATTCATCGGCAGATGGCAACAGTGTGTATAAAGGCCCTTCAGTAATATCAAAATGTCGGAAATGCATGTACAGTGAATGACGATTGATAATGATTTTGTGAGTGAACTGTTGCATTTGTGGAACATACCTTTAAATGTGATTCAATCTTGAAGGGTGAAAAAAATATTCAGTTCGTCCTAATGTTTCTGTCAGTTATATTGTAAATGGAAATGTGCGAACAACCGGTCGACTTTGTTACTATGACGAAGAGGTGGTTGCCTATACACGCAGGTGGATTTTCCGCGGCGGATTCGCGGATTTGCTATCCACAGTTAAATGGGTGAGCAATGAAGTCGCTACGGATCCGTATGTGTATGCAACCAGCATTCTCTATCATTGTGACAAGATTGACTATTTGCATCCTTATTTGCAGTATAGTTAATGGAGGTATTGATAGAATGATCTCAGCATTTCATTTGCCTTTGAGCCACATTAGTAGAGGATATAATCCAAGTTTGATTCAGTTTCCCTTGGGAGCTTGTACTTCGTGCACATTAGGAGACAGAGCTCGATAAAATTTTCTTAGCCGATTTTCGACTTGGTTCCGCCTTCTGCTATTCCGCTCATCTCTCGGTTCGCGCGCAGTCCAAAGCTGCTCGATTTAGAAGCGTATAACGCTCGTAGACATGAAGTCCACCCACTTTGGACGCTCACGCTGTAAACTTCATTCTATACATTTTTTTTCGTTCATTATATAATTAAGAATGAAGCAACATATAAGCGCTCAATCTTACGCGTTGCTTCATTCTATTTTAGTTATGTAATGAACGAGAAAAAAACAGAATGAAGTTTACAATGTGAGTACCCAAAGCGAGTGGATCTCATGTCTACGCGCCATACGTTCCTAAACGTCGAACAGCATTTGGACTGAACGCGGGGTGAGGGGAATAGCGGAAGGCGAAGCCAAGTCGAAAATCGGCCGAGAAGTGCAAATTTTGCCGAGCCCTATTCTATAAATATGGCACTTTATTTACAAAGTTATTGTCACTTACTGCAGCATTGGTTTCTGTCATCTTGATGTTATTAGAAAGCACACTGGGGGTTTGAAATAAGTTGACAAAAGATATCATTGAAGAAAAAAAAATAATGCTATTTATATAAGCATATTTAATTATATAACGTAATTTTATTTTTTTATTGGAATAAAATTTATTTTAAACTAAGAATAAATTAATTTTATTTTACGAACAATTTATTCTTAATCAGAAATTGTTTATTTTGGTGCTATTCTAAGCATAAAATATTCTTGGATTAAAGCATTTATGCATTTCTTTAAGAATTCATTTCTTTGTGTATAAGTAACTTATAATACGAAAGACAAACAAATCGTCACTCTGACAAAAAACTCATATGCATAAACTGTACCTATGCAATACAGTACAGCTACAAAAGAACTTTCTTCCGAAGATTTTTCTCTGCATATAAGAAGTACAAGATAATTTTGTATTCATCTCATGTTCACTGCAATCCAAAAATTAACGACAAAATATGGAAATGTTTTCATAACTGCCTTCAAGTTGGGCATTGACGAAAAATCTATTCAACACCTCGTGGACGAAATCATCGAATCTTGAATCGAACTATAGAAACAATCATTTTTTCTTAATTTTGGATTCGTAAGACGAACAGATAGACTGCTCATTTCAATAGTACTTTTACTGATAACGACGGTAACAGTTCGTTTACGATAGAAATAATTCCTCCTCATTGTACTCCATACTACCATACAACCTTATAATATCTACTTTTTTCGCCAAGTGAAAAATTTTATTAAAAAATTTCACAATTCTCAAGAAATTTTACAAGGACGCAAAGAACTGTTGATGCGAGAGGATGCCGTTAAAATCCATTCAATAATTCATCATCAATTGTCATTTCCAGTTTTCGCCGATGATAAAATGCCTGGTTCCCATCAAAAATTGATCCTGAAAGAAGCTATTTTCATAGTGTCAAATCTGTTCTTTTCTTCCAGATAAAAATTATAGTGTTTGCAACAAAAATTCAACACGCAATGTAATAAATATTTATGTTTTTCTTGTTTTTATGATTTATATCATCCCATACAATATACGTCTACAAAACACAATTAGTTTCTTATTATTATTAATAAATTGATTAATATTAATCAGAAGAAAATTACAAACATATGACTTATTTGTTCCTAATCATAACTCTAATTTCTAATTTCATCAGAAACTGTAATAGTTTTCATTACAATCTTATTTATGTTCATGTGAATAACAACAACAATGATGATAATAATAAATATTTCATAAATGAATGTTATTTTGATTATGAGTGTTTAATTATTTATAATACCATGTAATTTCATGAAATTTCATTACAATTAAAAAGTAATTAAAACTAATAACATTAAATTAAAATGAAATTTATAAAAATATTGATATTTTTGTTTATACGTTTTTCAAATCAATATTTTAAAAATTTATTTCTTCGAAACTATAGGCCAATAGCTAAAACGAATACATCGTTTTTTTTTTCGCTTAAGAACAGGCTGCAAAATCCCCTTGTAAGAATCAAATCTTCATTTCATTCACTTATAAAAGAAAAATATATTGTTTATATAGAATATTTGTAAATGAATTAAAAAAAATTTTGTTAAATTCTGACATCTTGGATCTTATTACATGCGTACGAATATAATATTGTAAGATCGAAATAAAAAATAAATTAAAAATAACAAAGAAAGTAAATATTATCTTCCTAAATCAGTTTTAAAATGATTATTATAGCGTTTTCCATTGGGAAAACTAGTGCAACACTGGTGCGTACTGCGCAATGTGTTTTTCCACTGTGAAGACCAGTTCAGTTTAATGTTCCATTGACAAAACTGGTGCAAAAAACTTGCACTGAGTTCAACTTTTGCTTCACTGTCTTTGAAGTCAGTGAAAACCAGTGCAAGTTGAAATTGAAGTTATGTTCATGCTAAGGTATAATATTGTGTTATGATATGATATTATATTATTGTAATTAATGTCATAATGACATTAGTTAGTTTCAATATTTTTAATAACTACGCAATAACATTTTTACATTTAAAACTTTTGAAATGTAAAAATGTAATTTAAAAAATGTTTTAAATAAATAAATAAATCAGAATGTAAAATAAGTAACTGGCATTTACACATCACTAGATAAAATAATTTAAGTTTAAACATATTGTAGTTACATTTTTAGGGATGTTAAAATGTCTTATGATATGTTCCACTGAACCGCACTAAATTTCCAAAACACTATATAATAAAATTATTTTTTATTAAGTACTTTTTGAATTATGATGTTTGAAAGTTACAGTACCACCGGCACACAATGGTACCGATCTGAATATAGACGATCGAAAATTAAATTTTCATTGAAAATTAAACTTTTTGTAAAATAATTTTTATTAGTGTGTAAAATAATTTTTATTAGTGTGTAAAATTTTAGAAGTAACAGTATTTTTCTCAAAAGAAAATACAAAATTATAATTAATAATGAAATTTGAAAAAGATGTTTTATCTTTCTATGGATAAATTAATGAAATAATCAATATGTCATTGAATAAGATATTTTAAATTAATAATATGCAAATTAAATTATAATATGCAAATTGAATTATTTTTTTAAAGTTAAATTACTATTAAATTTATTTCTAAATAATTATTTCAATAAAAATAATTAATTTTTTTATAATAATAATTATAAATATATAATATAATTTAACTTTACAAAGAAAGGAATCAAAAAGAACTCACAAATGAGAATGCATTATAGATATTAAATAATGATTTTTTAATTTCTTTATAGAGGATCTGCAGAAACTTGCAGAAGCAAGAATTATTAACTTTTATATACACTCATACGCAACAAAAATAACAAAGCAAAAAGGACTCTTTTTATTTCAATATTGAATAATTCGGTGAAAAAAAATTATACAGAAATCTATAAAAAAAATTGAAGGTAAAGATTCACACTTTCGATTGCTGTAAATCGCATTTTTGTGCGATACTTCACGCCATAGACATTTGTAAAATTTGTACAAAATTTTCACATTTGACGTATCCATTTGGATCCGTATAGCTCCATATATAAGATCAGATTAATAGTCAGATGAAATTATCGATTTTGAAAGTAGAGATTTTCAGCTTTAAAAAGCTTTTTTAAACGCCTCGTTGGTTTTTTCACTGAATTATTGCTATTTGAAAATATTAAAAATTTATGCAAAAATTTAGTGTGCAAAAAAAATAGATCACTAAATTTTTTAGGACAAAAGATGTCCCTACGTGTTCTTCGATCATACATTTTTCTAGCTATGTACTTTAGTCACTTATAGATCGATACTCTGAAAAGCTCTTATCACAATAAAAGAAGAAAATAAAGTTCCACAATTTTTTTTACGAGAAAAAGAAATCTCTGTTTATAACAAATTAGATAAAATTACGTACAACTAAATTTTCTTATTTGCATTGTAATCTGTGTTTTAATACAAGAAAATACAATGCGAACTCTTTATCTTTCTTTTCGAAACAATGATTTAAAAAAGAAATAGTTCGCTAGGCAAAAAATAATGAAGTGTTATTAAAACATTTGGAAACGCACAATGAGAAAACAATTCTGTTGCAATATTTCTAATGTTGTTACTTCAATATAATTATTCGAAAAGAAATCTAATCATTAAAAGAAAAATAGCAGAGTTCTGGAAGTGACGAAAATAGAATCTTGACAAAACGAAGAGAAAATGTTATCGTATAGTTCCGTTTCATTTACAATAGTATCTGCTAATTCAATAACATTTGTTTTATATACTGCGCTAATTTCTTGTTGCTACTTACTAAATTTTATTCGGGAGATGAAATTGAGGAATCGCGCTCTATGTCCCATGTCGCTCTATACGTTAAACTTACACTATACGCGCGCGGCGTCGCGGTCACGGCGCTTAAATGGTAAAATATAATCTCGCCATCGGCGTAGAATAGACATTATTCATCACTACATTGGAAGTTTAATGTTTCAGTTTAAAGATAGATGATCACATAAGTGGCGAACTCTTACTGGTCCCCGCGCCCCCCCCCCTCTCTCTCTCTCTCTCTCTCTCTCTCTTTCTCTCTCTCTCTCTCTCTCTCTTTTCCTGCCATCAGATAAATTACTCTTGACAACTATGTGGAAATACGAGAGGAGAACGCAGCTCTTCTTCGTACCCACTCGACAGCAGTGGAGAGGATCAGCCGATAAATTCAGATAAAAGTACGAGCAATTTTCTTCTTGTTAATGCGGCGGTGGCAGTGCTCTCTCTTTCCTTCTCTATCTCTCTCAGGTGCCTACTCCGTGAAAAGAACTTCGTTAAACGTTAACGAAAACACGGTCCTTGGACGCGTTCGGGAAACCGGACTTAGATTAGTTAACTTAGAGCTTAGCAAATTACTCGCGCCATGATAAGTCACTTTGAGGCCTCATCTATAATTAGGTTTGTCCTAAAGTAAAACTTTGTTCGTAACACTTCTAGGGAACGAGCGCGTTTGGTCTCAGATTCTGCCTGCGATGGTCTGCATTCGTTTGTTAACATCATCATCAAGAATTATCTCGGCGGTTGATATCACAGGCAATCTCGGGTTAACGATATATGTTTTCTATGTGTAAACGTAAATTTAATATGCATTTTATACTTTATGTATATACGGAATATGACTATGCTTGCTATAAGTTTGATCCTTCTTCAAAAAAAATTGAGAAAGATACGTTAAAGGGGTTTAGCGGAGAATTCATTTTTCTGACATTTAATAAAATAAATTTATTTACACAGAAATGCAGAGAAATGTTCCTTTCTAACTTTGATATATTTTAGTTTGGAATAAAATAAAAATAAAAGACATTTTTTTTACACGGACCTGTATGTAGGTCTTTTAAAAGATAAAATTCTCCTTTGATAAAATTCTCCTTTGGTTTTGTTTTTTTTTCAAACCCTTGCGAAAATAAAGCATAAAATTAGAAGGAATGTAAGTCGAATGTAAAGAGAGAGTAGCAGAAATGTAAGCAGCGTATGAAACAATGAAATGTAAATGAAGAATAAAATGCTTTGTAAACGTTTTACACTTCATTTACATTTTATTAGTCTAATGTATGCTGCTTAGAACATTTGCTTACACTTCTGTTACTTTGTCTTTACGTTCGACTTACGCTCCGATTTTTTATCCGAAAAGAAACAACATAATATTGTCGAAGTTTTCATAAAAGTTAAATGGTTTCAAGAATACTTTATAACAATGATTGAACATTTTTTTTACTATTAATAAAGTATTCTTGAAACTATTTGACTTTTATTTAAAAAATTTTTCGATCTTATATTGAATTCGTTTCGATGATATTTTCTTCAAAAGAAATTGATTTTTTTCAAAAGATTACATCTCCTAACTGCGCGTAAAAAATATGTATTTCTTATTTTAGTTTAGATTATAACATATTAAAACATATTAAAACTCAAAATCAAAAAAAGGCACTTCTCTCTGTGTTTTCTTATTAGGATTCAAGGTTTTACTTATTAGAAGTAAATTTCACTTTGAAACTTCCGATATGAAAACAGAAAATTATTATTTTAGTAGAATTGGTTCGGAAGACTTAATTATTTTAACTTTCAATCAATATTAAATTTTTTGGAAAATAAAAATTCATAATTATTTCATAACAGTAGGCTTACCTGGTAACGTTGATTTGATCAACAATTTCGACAGTGCCGAGACGTCGATATCCGGCGAATAGCATGTCGTTACCCATTAATCCGGAACCGCGACCGTCAATGGCAGCATATATAATACTTTTGTTTGTTACAAGATACGTGCCCCAATCAATGTTAAATTTCTCCGTCACCTGATACGAATCCGGACCACCGTACCTGAAACACAGACAGATTGCGTGACACAAATCGTTAGAACGCCGATATCTTTCATCGCTCGAATTATTCACAATTTCATGTATAAATTCATTTGTTCATTTTATGTACTGCAAACTTGATTTCATTACAGTTGCATAAATTAGAACAGAACAAATAATATTATATATATGTTCTTTTCAATTCTTATTCTGAGGCAAGTATGTGAAGTTAACACCCCAACTTATAATACAATAGTACTCAGGAATTCTGATTAGAATTCCCGTTTCCTTTTGACTAAACGAAAAGTTCTACACAGTGCAACAAATAATTTTTAAGACTGGGCCTATAAAACGCTATAGAAACAAAATATCCTTATGCTTATTGTTTTATTTATTCAAAATAATCTCTTCTTACTTCAATACAATGATTCAAAAGTGATTCAAATGCATGATCCAGCTCATTTTGTGGTATTCTCTCTAGTGCCCATGTTGAAGCTGTTTGGATGATCGAAATGTCTTCGAAAAAGCATCCTTTCAACTTTAATTTCAATTTTTTGGGAATAAAGAGAAATCGCACGAAGCCAAAGGGCTGAATATAGGATGATTGAGTACACAGGTGAATATAGGATGATTGAGTACACAGATTTGATTTCAGGCTAAAAATTGACAATAAATGAATTGTGAGATAACGCGTTATCGTGCAACAGCGACCAACTTTCTAGATCTCGATATTCGAGACGGATATCAAACGCTTCAAAACTTCGAGATAATAGTTGCCATATACATAACTGTTTGACCAGATGGAGCGAATCTTTATGGATAATTCCTTTGATAATTTATGGATAAATTCCTTTGCTATCGAAAAATGTAATGAGCATTGAGCGAATGTAATGAGCGAATGTAATGAGCGACTCTCTATCATCCAATAATCGTTTATGCCACAGGAAAATATTTGATCGACTTAAACAAGCGTCACCATACTTGCATCAACCGGAATGTTTCAGATTTTTAGTTTTGCGTTGAATTTAATAACCGTTCTTTGTTCCATAAAATTGTTCTTTGTTCCATAAAATGATAAAATTTCAACATCGATTTAAAATTTAGGAAGAAATGTCATAACTTTGTCATTTGTTATTCGATTTGCATAAACTTGGATGCATTTGAAAGAAGAAAAATGTATCTTTCTAATGATCAACAGATGGTGCCACTAATTGCTGAGATATGGCGCCAGTCTTAAAAATTATTTGTCGCTGTGCATTGTGTATATAATTTATAACCAGAGTTCCGCTTAATAACTATTATTTAATAATTTTTAAAAAATAAGGAGCTAACTTCTTATCGAAAATCGAGATTGAATAGTTCTGAGTACTCAGGAATTCTGATTAGAATTCCCGTTTCCTTTTGACTAAACGAAAAGTTCTACACACAAATAATTTTTAAGACTGGGCCTATAAAACGCTATAGAAACAAAATATCCTTATGCTTATTGTTTTATTTATTCAAAATAATCTCTTCTTACTTCAATATAACGATTCAAAAGTGATTCAAATGCATGATCCAGCTCATTTTGTGGTATTCTCTCTAGTGCCCATGATGAAGCTGTTTGGATGTCTTCGAAAAATGTCTTCGAAAAAGCATCCTTTCAACTTTAATTTCAATTTTTTGGGAATAAAGAGAAGTCGCACGAAGCCAAATCAGGTGAATATAGGATGATTGAGTACACAGATTTGATTTCAGACTAAAAATTGACAATAAATGAATTGTGAGATAACGCGTTATCGTGCAACAGCGACCACTTTCTAGATCTCGATATTTGAGACGGATATCAAACGCTTCAAAACTTCGAGATAATAGTTGCCATATACGTAACTGTTTGACCAGATGGAGCGAATCTTTATGGATAATTCCTTTGCTATCGAAAAATGTAATGAGCATTGAGCGAATGTAATGAGCGAATGTAATGAGCGACTCTCTATCATCCAAAAATCGTTTATGCCACAGGAAAATATTTGATCAACTTAAATATCCAATAGCTTCATTTCGTAAACATCTAGAGTTCCTAATGCATAAAAAAATTTTTGAAAAATAAAAATTTTTTAAAAATCAATTTTTAAATATAATACAATAGTTCTGATTACAGTTCTTGCTTCCTTTCTTTGAAACGAAGAATTTTCTGTATTTTTTAACGCGAGATTCATTTAATAATAATTTTTAAACAATTTTTTTACTGGAGAGCTAACTTCTTATCAAAATTCGAGATTGAAATAGATAGATTTCGAGCAGTTTAATACAATAGCTTTATTTTGAATAGAGTTCCTAATACATAAAACAATTTTGACAAAATTTATAAAAATATACAAATTTATAAAAATATACAAAATTTTTGAAAATTTTTATACAGTAGTTTTGTTACCTGTTAATTACTCTATCTATTTCGAAAAGTTTTCAGCGATTAAAACCAATACAGACCTAATAAAAAAAGAAATATATATTTAAAAGAAAACTCGAAAAATTGATTGTAACAGCACATATTTCTATGTATAGCCATCCAATCGCTTTTTCACTTAATACTTTTCGATAGAACTCATCGAAAACTGCTTAGAACTCTAATCAGAACTACTGGAACACTTTACAAATTTTTCGACATCGGACTTAGAAAATTTTCAGTGATAGAATTTAAATGCCCTCTATCTTGAAAACCGTTGTCCTATCGCTTTGTCAACTTATACTTTCTGATAGAGCTCGTCGAGAACTGTGCAGAACTCCAATCGGAACTACTCAGTACTCTTAAAAAATTTTCGATGACTTCCCATGTAGCGTATCTCGCAAACCATTGGTCCAATCGCTTTGAGCTAATACTTTTCGACAGAGCTCGTTGAGAATTGTCCAGAACTTCAATTAGGACTACTCAATATTCTTAAAAAATTTGCGATGACTCTTCCCATTATGGCGCGTCACAGATATCCGTCTTCACGGAATTCGTCGGCACGAGACAACGACTCATACGCACACTCAACATTCACACGCAACACACATTATTATACTCAAACTTTTATATATAGCTAACACGAATAAATATCCTATACACGGATCATCGGATGATTTATGGATGAACGCAGAACGAAGATAGGCGACGAAAAATCTTTTAAAATACAAGATACGGTAAAAATAGAATAGATACGAGTGGATTGAAACAAGAATAAAGAATGTATTGCATGTACCAGACGTAAGAATTAACTTATTTTCACTCGATTGTTTTTTTAAATAAAAATTATAAAATGCATTCGAATAATTCTAAATACAAACTAATAAATAAAAAGAGAAAGGTGTACCATAAATAAAAATAACACAATCTGTCAAATGGCTGTTGAGATAACGGATTGACATAAAAAACTCGCACATCAAAATTATGATCACGTTCGAAAGTTGTTGACTTAAAAAAGAATAAAAGAAAGATGAATATCAAGTACGTGCAAAGACTGTCTTATAGATAATATAGAGTAAATCAAGAACATCAAGAACATGTGAATTAGTTCATGCAGTCATGTGCGAACTATCCTTATGGAGACTTCATCCTTAGGAGGCGCGAAGTATTTCTTATTGCTAAAAGACGACTACTCGAATTATAAGTACGTGTTCTTCATACAATATAAATCAGAAGTCAAATAAAAGATCGCAAGTTTCTTAAAGATGAGAATATAATAGAAAACAAAGTAATGACTTTACGCACAAATAATGGTTTAGAATTCGTAAATAAAGAATTACAATTGGTTTCCTAAAAGAAAATGGCATATGTCAGCGGTCCGATTTATACTCCGCAACATGCTGAACGTGAAATGAGAATTCGTAGAGACAGCAAGAATGCTATATAATCATGCTATATAATAAAAATATGTCGTATTTTGGGCAGAGGCTGTGAATAGCAGTGTTTATCTTGAATAGAACAGATTCAAGTTCACAGAATAACGATTCTCCATTTAAATTGTGGCACTCGAAAGAAGTCCATGGAAATATTCAAGACTTTTGGATGTAGAGTAGTAGCACACGTACCAAAAGAGAAAAGATTAAAATTGGATGCCAAAAGTAGAGAAGAAATCTTCGTTAGATATAACGAGAATATCAAAGACTATAAAGTTTATTTTCAACAAGATAGTAAGATTGAAATCTTAAGTGATATAATATTTTTACTAGAAGAAAGCGAAGCAAAGAAGAAAGTGAATAATATCGCTGTCAAAAGAAGTAGAAGAGAAAGACGAAGATAGTGAACAAACAATATTACAATATATGGAAATGAAGAATCAGATGAAACGGAATTGACGGACGAAGAAAACTTTAATAGGGGATATGAATCATGTGAGAAACAAGAAGAGTTGTTTCAGCGATATGGGTTATTCTAACGATAGAAACAAGTTAAAAAGACTATCATTATATTCAGAATGTATATTTACATTATTGAGAAGAAGACGAATCACAAACATACAATGAGGCTGTATCAGGCAAAGAATGAAAGATGTGGAAAAGAGCTATGAAGACCGAAATAGAAAATGACACCTGGTAGTCAGGAATATAGTCAAGAAAGACAACTGTGAGATCATCAATAGCGAATGAGTATTTAAGAAGAAGAAAAACGAGAAAGGCCTGGTTATTAAATATAAAGCCAGACTAATAGCGAGAGGCTTTAAGCAAAAGAATCCTTTTCTGATATTTACAGTCCAATAGCGAGATTACCAATAGTAAGAGTATTCTTAGCAATTTGCAATTACTTAAATATATCCGTTAGATAGATGTGTGTAATGCGCTTCTATATGGTAGGATAAATATTATGTATGTGTTGCCACAAGCAAATTTTTTATTGGGAGTACAAATAAGTTTCCGTCGTTTGCAAAAGATGACGCCACTATAAATTATAGTTAAATAAATAATAAACTATAGTTAAAATTGTTTGATGTAAAACGACATATCGTAAGATTGGACATCCGGTAACATTATAATCTTGAAATATTAGCGATTTTGTATCAGCATCATATATTTTTTTTTTGTACGAAAATGTCAAGTTTTGAGCCGAATAAGCGTCATTTGCGGGAACTTTTAATTTATTTCTTTAATTTAAAGAAATCTGTAGCTGAGGCTCATAGATTGCTTGTAGAAGCATATAGTGATGCTGCCTTAAGT
>Ga0157363_1003952_pt1 | contig 13567 bp, 6 predicted proteins | sample AttsexASBM1_FD_111477 | JGI IMG/M metagenome (GOLD analysis project Ga0157363, IMG submission 111477) | Fungus gardens microbial communities from leaf cutter ant in Ribeirão Preto, State of São Paulo, Brazil - Atta sexdens ASBM1 | ecosystem: Host-associated > Fungi > Mycelium > Unclassified ...
CGTCCATATGAAGAAATAACAGAGTATATGATAATTATATCATTGCGCTTGTTATTGAATTGCTTCCTTTGAGATGTATGGTAAGGTTTCTTTTAATTTGTGAACATAATGCACAGTTGCTACTTTCATCGACGATTGCATTCGACATATATATATGTGTATACACTCGTATGGGCGTGCTCACTTTTTCCGTAGCCTATAAAGCCATAACGTTCCAGCAATACCGAGGGGATCCTGAAATTTACGGTAGTTTTATGGGGATTTTTATCGTTGTGTAAACTATGCGATCCCCCTATATCCGTTTCCGTTCTTACGTATAGTTGCGACCTTTATCCCCCTCCATGAAACCAAGTTAGCTCTTTTGAGAAGATGAATTTTGATAAATCGTTCGGTCGTCGCGTAGTCGTTAAATAACGTTTACTTTGCACTGTGTCGCGCGGCCACCGTGCACTGAATTTACTACGCTCGCGTAAACATACGTGCTGCGCGATTCTACACGTATGTCGTTTTATGCTCGCTCGTATGTCGCCAGTTTATCTGCTTTTCTTACGGCTAAGGTGGAAAAAAGGACTTCCGCCCTATGGTGGAAATCAGGCTGCGCGATGCGACACAACGACGCGATAGAATTCTGACACGTACCGAGAACTTGCGACTGTTTTTACACATTTTCATTCTCGCACCGTCACGTCGTAAATTCTTCCGGTTGAAACTTCAATTCAGGATACTAGCGATCGCGAAATAGAAATGATGCACGTTTGACTCCTCATTGTCATAAATAACACAATTGATAACGTGATAATAAACGATTTTATCACCCGCATTTTTGTCGAATTGAATTTTTAAACGCTTGAACAGTCAAATTTTGGATAATTTTATCACTACAATTGTTATGTACGTTATGATTTTGAAGATTAATTCTTATACAGTTTTTACAAATTGAAAGTAGAAATTTTTATTGTAAATGTTTATTTTAATTTTTATTATAGATATTTATTTCAATCCATTTCTTTTTGTTAAATTTTTTAAAATTAAATTTTACTAACGTTAAATATCGATGCATACCGCCTATATATATTATCTGTTTATCTGAAAATTACAAGTAATCCCTTGGTCAATGATGTATACCCTGTGTGATTGAGGAGCTAAACTTAAAATTAAAACTCACTTTAAAATGATTCAATAAATGCTCATAAAAAGAGGAATTCATTTTAATTGGATCTCTGACAAACGTATCCGCAACGTTTGCGGACTTTATCGCTACGACTTTAGGCATCGTTAAATTGCCTGTGGAATTGCCGGATCGACCGGAGTGTCTTCGCAGGGGCGGCTACGGATTCAGTGGAAATGAAGTTCGGATGCAACGAATGTCGCACCGATAACTGGCGGCCGCTGTCGCGAGTTTCCCGAGATGGGTGGAGGGCTATGCTCGGCAGCCGAGAAGGAATAGACGAGGAGGGTGAAAGTTACCCTCCGAAACTCCACCACTTCTGCGGCTAACAGTTTCCTCGAACTTTGACAATCTATATCGCTTACAGTCCGTGTCTCGACACCTGGCTACCTCGGCAGAAAACTTGAGGGACTCGGTGGCACTGCACAGTCTCTTCGATTTTTTTCTCTCGATGCTCCTCTCGAAGAAATCGCGTTATTATCGCAACTTGTCGCGTATTCTATAGCGCTTAACACGAGCATAACTTGTAACTTTCCCTTTTTATTCATTGTGCACTCGTGTTGTTTTGAGAAGAAGAGTAGTAGTCAGTAATGTAAGTTGCGTTTGTTACATTTATCAGTATTAATATGTTGTTTTTTTCTTCTTTTTAGAGAGTAACCGAAAAAATCATTTTTTGGGTTACTCGCTTTTGGAACTGAATTGTATGCCAAATTTTACCTTGTATTGAAACATTAGTCACACAGAGAAGTTTAATGGTTACAACTATTATCAGAGCTGGTAGGGGTGAAATCAAAGTCCATTATCGAATTATAATAGGTCTGCAAGGTCTGATATTTTAAGAAGGTTGATCCAACATAGATTGATGCATATCAATTGCCCATATCGCTAATTGGCTATAATTTCAAATAATATAATAATATAAAAGAATAATTTGGCTCAATTGAAATAAAATTAAATAATATAATCTTATTGATAAAGCAGATAAAAATTACTAGGTATCTCGGCCGATGTGAGTGATGTGTGCAATTAAACTATGTACAAGTGTGTCGTTCCCGATCGATGTTTCCCGATGAAGGCAAGAGTTCAACTGAACACTTATTCTAGTGATTGAGTAAATCAATTTGTTTTGAATGTAAAAGAATGGATTTTCGCTTAGACGTAATACGTGATCGTCGCCTCCAGCTATAATAATAATTGTTATCTCAACCTGAAACTTCTTTGTAATTTATAATATCTCATATTTATAATATCTCTAATAGGATATCATTTGATACACAGTTTAGTTAAAAAATTGAGGCCCAAAAAAAGGATTTAAAAAAATCACCTTTTTTCAGTCACTCTTTATTTGTATTTTATAATTACAGAAACAGCATTTAGAATGTCAAAGCACATGTTTAGTCTTGATTGTTTAAGAAAATTAGTATGTGTTTTTAAATTTTCATTTAATCAAATGAACATCAGAAAAAGATTTCACTGAATAAGAAAAATCATTGTTTCTTGAACTGTCACCTGCGACGTATCCATTTTTATAAGCTAACTTTGTGAAAATTTGTATCTTTTTCAAAGGCAGTATTCATAGCGCATTCTTATTTCAAGATCACCGTTTTAAGTAATACCTTAAGATGTTAGTATCGACTTTCTGATTGGTTCAAATGACATCTTAAGGTTGTATTTAAGATATCTTAAATATATATAAGAATTGACTTTAAATATCGAAAACGAAAATTCTTTTTTCTAGTTTTTTCATCTTGAGAGCGAGAGAGGACGTTACTGTTGTTACATTCAGTATCCTGCTCGATGTATTACATCAGCGAAGTGTATTAATGTCCTTACCTTAGGACGGAGCACTTGAACGGAACGTTCATGATTTTTCCTTTTCGCAGCGCAGTGCCATGAAAAATCCCGTTTCTATTACATTTCGATGCACGCTCGATTCAATGCGTTGCGACGACGAGTACCGTTAATATCCCTGCTTTTATATATTGAATCGACAAAGCGCTATACGCTCAATTTTTCTCTCAAATATAACGCCATTTGTATCTCGCGATAAGAAAGTTCTCGGCAAGTATATTCTTTGTGTAACATTTTAACCCTTCCCCCCCCCCCTGGGTGTGATAACCTTGCAGCAGTGACGTACCTGTAATACATTTAAAGATTTTGCGTCAGCTTGAACCAAATATGATTTTCTGGATTAGCCTTTTCAAAAACAGAAAGGTTATATTTTTCTTAAAAATAAATAGCAAAATTTCTTTTTATTTTAAGAAAAATATTTTGTGATGTAGTCTTTCGTTTTTACACGGTAGTAGATATTTAAAAAATTTTTATTTGCAAGTGTGAGTGATAATAAGTGCCCCAACAATTGTTAGCATTTCGCTTTTAATTGAGTTTTATTGATGATCGAATAAGCTCGGTGGCGCTAGTAACAACTACTACATAAAAAATATAATATGCTGTAAAGCAATATTTATTTTCTGGCTAACTGCCAATAAATATCGGACTTTTGTTGGAAAATAAATAATCGTACTTATATAAGTAAACATAACTTACTTTTATTTTTAAACTTATTTTTCAGAACTAAATGAAACAAGTTCTTTTTATAATATATACTTCAGCTAAATTTTTTGACAATGATTTATGCTGTTAAATTACGCTCCTAAAATAAATAATTTATTTAAAAACAGTGTTATAGAAAGGGCTATTTTATTATTAGTGATACACACGAGGAAGGTGGTTGTTAGAAATTTATAACAATTTGAAAAATCTAATATCTTCTTCTTTTATTAATAAATTAAATTAAAATAGTTAATAATTTAAGAGAAAAACAAGACTGTAAGATAAATGCGTTATAGAAATGCCTATTTCTGTTAAATCAAATTAAAATGTTTATAATTACAGAGTTATCAATTTTATCGTAAATGCATAATAATAACTTTTATTAGGATATTATTGATAATAGATGTATGGATATATCTTAGCAATAATTTCTGATAACATTGTCTATTGTCAATCGTGATACAATCACGTATGCGATAAATTGCTGGAATTGGCCAATCTTATTTCTATCTACAGGATGTTTCTTCGTTGGAAACGTTAGGTAATGCAAGTCGCGTATATACTATCATTGAGCCGAAATGGCAGAGCAGGCCAGAAATAGGGGACCATTCTAGAATCATGCTAGATATCGCCGTCCAATCGTATTCTCCACGCTCGCTTATCCTATTCCGTTTTGTCCCATCCTAACCGATCCTGCAGCCCCCGTTTCTATCCGGCATTCATCGAGCGCGTGTAATATCCGCGGGCAATGGCACAGTCTCTAGGAGTGCAGATATTTGAGTTCGAATATGCGATTTCTGTTAGAAAGTACGAAAAAATGCATATGCCCAAAAAATCGTTTGAACGACAAAGAATTTGTTCTTTAAACTTGTGTTATGTCGTTTTTTATTTTTAAAGGATATTATAAGAAGAATAGAGATTTGAAAAGTTGAAATATATTACATTGTACAGTACGTTTCTTATAGCAGTCGCAAAAAGTTCTATGAGAGATTTTTAATACGTCATGAATTAATATTTAGGTGAATTCACCACGTTTACTTTTGAATTATCAGATTTTCCTTTGAATCTTCCGGTTCAACAGTTCCTTTAATTTTTCGACAAATAGTTTATTAAAAATTTGATTAATTAATTTCTCGAAAGTAGCGCGCATGAAGTAGAATTTACAAATTGAACTTAGATGATCGAATTCAAGAATTACTACTTGGAAATTAGCACAATACTCACAATGGAGAAACAATATTTAACGAATGTCATGGCCAACCTCGAAGATAGCGACAGAATACCTTCGAGTAAGGATTTGCGATCTCTGGATTTAATTTCAACGATCGCCTTACACACGGAACAGTGATATACGAGCGTGTTGCTGGCCGCTGCGCGACGTTATGCGGACACTCACCTCTGCTCGAGTTTATTTGGCACGAGGCCAGTGTTCGATCCGATTCGGTCGGATCCTATTCACGATCGGCCGCACAGCGGCTGCATTTTCGGACAATCCAATGGTGAAACCCTCCGCTCTACATCTTCCGTTCGGTCCGGTTCTTCCTGGATATGTCCCCCGTATTATTTGCTTATTTCGTTCTCCGCACACGTCGAGTCCGCCAGAGTCATTTCCGGCATGTGTGTCTCCTGCTCTTCGGCACAGAGAATATCGACGGGGATGTCGATGCAACCCGGTACTTATTTCTGGAGAGATAGGGAAGAAAAGCAAGAGAAACTCTGCTTTCGCGCTGTGCTTTCCATTCCTCCTTGCTTGTGCATTGGCTTATCTACGATTCCACGTTTGCATCGAAGTGCTAGCAAAGCTAGCTGGGCTAGTCAATGTATACATACGTGTGTATAAACACGGCAGGGAACGTCCTAATGCACAAAAGAGTAGAAAAGTTAGGAAAACAGCGTCCACAATGCCATTTGCATTGCCTATATCAGGAGCGTATATATTCGCAAGATAATGGAATAAATTCGTAAAGAGATAGCGATGGAAAATTGAGTCTAGAGTGCATTTAGTACATTCAACCACTCAGTACTAATTGTAAGTAGTTGAATGTAATTGATAATTTTTAACTTTAGATCCAATCACATTAACTTATTTGGACGTTTCAAGTAGCCATTATACCGTGTACATTTGTCTCTTTTTTTGGCCAATTCGAATCTGATTACGATTTATTTTCTAAAAATCATATCGTGCAACCGTAACTAACGATTGTAATGAAAACAGATGATATAGGCCGTGTTTTGATATACATTGCTAGTATTACTGACAGAATCTAGTTCACGTATACTGGCAGTATACTGTATATCGGAACATAGGCATAGAAGAAAACACGACAAGTCTAATCGCAAACTGAAGAATTTATGGGGAGTTTACCGCGCTGTCAGCCGAGATTTAATCGCTTTTCTCCAGATCCTTGTAGAAAAAGAGAAAAAAATCATGTGATAAAAAGTATCCTTGTGGAGGAAAGAACATGGGAATGGGGGAGAGGGGCACAAATACGCGAGATGCTCTGGCGGAATGGTAGGAATCGAAGAGAAATTCAATAATGCGATGTAGCGTGTTCTTAGCGAATTTACGTACGCGTCCGTGCACACGCGTACATTCACGCGCAAGGCGAACACATTTTATCGGTGTTGGTTGTGTAATTTTCCTCCGATGCTCTGAAAACGAACTAATTTATTTCGCCAATATCCTTTTAGCCTATACGGCGCGCGCGCTTTTTTTCCAATTAACTCGGCTTATTGCATGTAAAATGCACGTTTGATGTCGCCGGTTTCACGAACACATTTATACGCATCATCTGTGCACGCGTGTGCGTGTTTCCCTGCGATGAGAGACGACGTCTTTTATATATTGCATAGCCAATTCATCCCCGATTTATCGCGGATCTTTCGCCCCATGGGCAAACAAATTTTCATAAGGTACCAATCATCGGTTAGTTTGTCCCGCTCTCGCGTTTCTCTGCCGCACTGTCGCATCGTCGGGGCTGGCGAAGGGGATGAGAGAACGAAGAGGAAGGGACGAGAGAAAGAGGGATGAAGAGGTAGAGAGTTATCCGATAAACCTCGTGCAATAACACGACGAAGGCACCGACGGCGAGCCGATATCTATGGATTATGGGCATCGCGTATATACTTTGCGTTACTACGTGCGCGTGTTCGTCCAGTCTCAGCGTGCGCACGTGCGCACGTGCGCGTGATTCACGCACACGAACCCGCGGCGTTCTCTCTCTCTCTCTCTCTCTCCCCCCTCTCCCTCCCTCTCTCTTTCCGCTATCCTCTTTCTTCCTACGCTGGCAAAAGAACGTATATCCCGAGGAGTTATGAGGCGACGGCCATCTTTAGATATCCTTCCTTCCTTACCCTCCATCCGCCCTTCCTTCCTTTTTCCGTTCTTGCCATCCTCAGCAAGAGGAAGCCCCGGGGCTTCCAGCGGGGAAACGAGGTCGTACCGCCGAGTCCTTCCGCCATAACATTTTCTATCGTTGAGAGCCATACATCATCACCGTGTCCGACGAGAAACGGGCGCTTCTAAGTGCCTTGAATCGACCTTCGTGTCGAGGTCCTTTTATTCCGGACTCGACCAGGTTTTATCACAGGCCTCTACTTTGCGCTTGTCTCCGATCTTGTTTGGTTATCTTCTTTTGGCATTGGTTCGATGAACCAGGAAAAAGGAATAATCTCACATCTTCGTGAGATTATTTCTTTTTCTTAAATTTGAAATCTTAAAAATCTTAAAAACTAAATTTGTAGAAAGAATCAATCATGTCAATTTTGAATACAAAATTTAGCTTAATATCAAAACCCCGAATGGAAATGAAATATTCGATAGCGTAAAATTTTAATACAAATAAAATAAATAGGTAAATTAAACGCGTTTGACATTTATGATAACATGTCGCAAGCAGAAAGATTATAGATTTTAATGATGGAAATTGATTAGAGCAAATCGGGGAAAAAGGATGATAATCGATAGAAAATTTGAATTAGAGGAATATGTTTGATATATCGATACATATTTAGTAGAAATAAGATGGGTGATTGATTCGTAACACTAATTATTACGAGCTATTGTAATTCAATTACCGTAATCTCACGCAGTGATTGAACAGTTAATTAAATCAATTTAGAGATTCTGAACATTCATCATGGAGGAGAATTATTAGATTTGTTATGGAAGATGCGAGACAAGTCGTACCGTTGAGAACGAAGCAACGAGCTTTTTTGCGAGGAGTAGCAACAATAGCAGCAGCAACAGGGAAAGAGTATGCTTTCGGGGACAGGATTAACCTTCTCGCATCTCGAGGTAATACCTGCCTATTATTTCCTCTTTTCGCAACAGTGACTACGACGACGACGACGACGACGACGAAATTCGCGTACCCAAGTTGGTTCGCGGAAGAAAGGAACAGCTGAGCGGGCTAAAGGATGGCAAAATTGAATTCTGCCGCTGCGTCTCGAGAAAAGTGCAGACGTAAGAAGAACGTGCCACTCCTGCGAGTAATTGACGCTGATTAAAATTCCATGGAGAAGAGCCATCCACCCACGCGCGCTATCCGCTCCTTTTCTCCATAACGTACGTGTTGAGCCGGAAAAGCCGATGCTCGTCCACTTTTCGAAACACAATTACGCTCCCCCTTTCGGCTTCCATGAAGTCTTCGCGTTTCTTCCTGTGCCATACATTGTACTTTGCCACGACGTGTTACGATGTCTTGAGGGATTCATTAGTAGGGATTTATGGACCAAGTCATTTCCTATTTGTATCGTGATTTCATTGTTACAGCTTTTCCAATGTTATCGAATTCTCCCATTGCCGATCTTGTGTTGATTCGAAGCGATAATAATATATGAATAACAAAAAGATATTTCAGATAAATATCGGAAAGTATAAATACTAAAAATATTAAAAATATGCTAGAAGATTATCCATCCATTGCACTTGTTTATCGAAAATTTTGTTCATATTTATTAAATTTGAATGGATGTCATGGCCTTGCGACTAATTGCTGGTATTGTTTAGCCCTATTGATTTGCCGTTATTAAATCTGTTCATCAAGTACCGTCCAGAGAACACGTGATGTTATATAATCGTTAGACCACGCATTCTCCAATTAATGGCGTTTTGTTAGATATGTCCGATGTGCCGTTTATCTTGAGCCATTCCGTGCCATATGTGTGTATCAATAAACGATGATTGTGCTGCCTAATAGATAGTCAGATCCAATGCATAACTCATGTGCTTTCCATTAGGTTTGCTAGAATTACTGAAATGCATATGCACACATATGCATATACTTGAAATATTATCTTTGATAAACCACAAAGTGTCACTAATTTAATTAAATTGAATTATATATTTTTATTATAATTATAAATAAGGAAAATATAATCCGTTTAATTGCATTAGTTATTTCCGACTTATTAAATCTAACGTTTATCTATTGATATGTCTATTGACGATTTTAATCTTAAATGTTTTCTAAAAAAATATATTTCGTAATTAATCTTGGAAAAATTTATAAAACTCGACTATTCAATTTTTGAATAGTCGGTGTTAAAGACTTAAGTCTTACTGAACCTTACGTAACTATCTTTCTTTAAATAAAACCAGATCAGATTATCGGCTTATGAATAAAAGTTATACTAGGATAAGAGCTTAACGATGCACAATGCACATACTCTTTTTATTGGAGTGTTTAATAGCATAAAGCTTTTTTTTTGTTGCGGCGCGGCGTAATTTACTGCAGTCGAGATGAATCCTGTTTTTTACTTAGGCGCGAATAAATACGCGAAGACGACTTGCGAGGTGGATTATCTTCCTCGAAAAAGTAATCTGTCCGTTATGGCATTCTCCCATTCTTTTTCCACCCCTCGACACTTCATCTTGGCGCGACCGTTATATGCATAGGTAACAAGTGCATTATACGGGATAAAATCCGCGATGCATAATGTATCCAGTGTATCTGTGCCAACCACCGTCACGTACACTTATTCGTACGTGTTCATACATATTGTGCTCCGACGTCCACCAGTAGGCGCATAGTTATGCGCTCGGTGATGCAACGGTGTATTTGTGTGTAGGTACTCTTATAATAGGACCGTCTACCACGCAGCACACTGAGCACACTTCGCAGTTAATGCACAGACGCACTTTTGCACGCCTCTTCTTACATTCACGAAGACGTTGCGCATCGCTCACCTCGCTTATCTTCTCCTTATTTCCCCTTCGTGCTCACAAATCACTCGGCGCATTCGAATATGTCACGTTCGCCGAAGTTATCTCATGGGAATGCATGACTTTCTAGAACATTTGCGAATGCACAAACTTGTTTTGCACGGTCGCGATTATCTCATGTAGCTGGGAAGCAAAAGAGATGTGTAGTATCGTGTCGTCATTGTATTATTTATACATTTTTAGTACATTGGAAATGTATATTGAAAGATTTAAAACAAAAATAAGATGAGCAAAAAATCCCTTTCATCCATATTTGTTTTGAGAGCTCCTAATAAATATTTAAACCTATAAAATAAAGTATTAGAATAATTAAAGGATTTCCTGAACCTTTAAATTATGCTAATAACTTTATTTTATAAATTTAAATATTAGTATTTATTAAATCATATCAATTGTTATATATAATAAAACATCACTCAAATGAATATTATTAATCTATATTACGACTTAAATTTATTCAGAGCTATATTTTTAAGTAAGTAATATATATGTTTGTAAATATTAATATAGAAATTCTAATAAAATTAATTCCATATTCAAACCGTACGCGTGATATCAAATGAATTTTTTTTTTCTTTTTTCTCTTATTGAGATCATGATCGTATTGTTGATGTGTTTCTTCTATTGTCATAACCGAAAATCGATATTGTCTGTGGTGGAATTTTTTTGTCCATTTGTTTTTGTCGGGACATTACACCACTGTGCATGAAAGGGAAAGAGAATAGCCTTGGTCGAAGAATAGTTCTGATTCTGTTCCTGCTGAAAACGGAGGTGCTGACGACGCCATTTGTCCATCCCTCGTAACTACTACGTGTAAGTGTGCTCGTACGTACAAACTTATACACTTGTAGTTAACATCTACGAAAGTCTCTCACAGTGAGATCATTTCTTTCCGTTTCCCAATTTTTCTTTTAGCTGCGGCAAATGTACCACGTTAATGCAAACATTTGATTTCCGTCATTCCGTCTACTTGTATAATAAGATTTTATTACACTAATTCTATATTATTACAGTCACTTTAATTACTTAATTTTTTCAAACCTAGTGTTGCTAGATTATAATTTTGTCTCATTAAAACTAAAAAATTGATCTTTAGTTTTAAACTAAATCTATAATCACGTAGAAAAAATTCGATGAAAAATTTAAATTTTCTTTTATTAAGTGCAGGAAATTTGATTTAAAGAGAGAGAAAAAACTTGATCAAACTTAAAATATAAATTTCCAAAAAATCTTTATCTATTTTATAAAATATTATTTTATTTAAGATTTTATATATACCATGGACACAATTTATTGTAATTTTTTAATTATTGTGTAAGATAATGTTTTATGTATAATATTGTGTTACGAATAGATAGCACAATTGATTGAAATTAATTCACAATATAATTTTTCTTTTATAGTTGATACAATAATATAATTTATATAATAAAAACATTTCCTTCTAGTTGATTCGCGCCCCGAGCGCTGATGTCCCCACACAATTCTTGATTTCGTATCGTGTAGACAAGAATTGCGTTTGGACAATCATAGCCTGAGACATTCGACTGTTTCGCCATTTACGTCGCTGAACATCCTTAAAATGTAGCAAAGTAGTTTTTGTTGACCAGGTATTCTGAAAAAATTTTTTCACATTAATAAAAAGATTGTTACGGTTATTAAAAGTTAAATATACATATAATATAAATATATTTATTATAATTTAATTTAAATATTAATATAAATATTACTATAAATATATTTATACTTACTTTATTATCGGATCCTAATTCGCTATAATGCTGATGATATTTATTATATTGCTTTTTTGTAATCTTAATATGCTTTAGCACACTTTTGTCAAAACAATTTATTTTGTGTGAATATGAGCGAGAAAAATTATTCATTATGATATCTTGAGTAATAATCGTGAGACATAGGATAAACTCAACGCATTGAAAAAAGTTGGCCCATATCCATCGTCTAATATCAATATTTTCGCAATACGTAATTATATTATTAGGTGTGGGAAAAAGTTCGTGGCGTTTTTTAGATGGCATTAAAAAAACGCCACGAACTTTTTCCCACACCTAATACATCGCCTTATTCAATCTTGATCAATCAACCGCTATTCAAAGTAAATTAGGGAAGAAGAAAGGACTGTTTCAAAGGATCTATCGCTTCTTCGATTATCGTTCCTATTTTATCCTGTCATTTTTTCTGATAGACAATTTGGCATGACAAAATGTGTCGTTTTACAAATACGCCTTGACAATGATATATTGCTATTTTAGATGCTTATAAAAAGTAATTAGCTACATTAAAAAAGAATTGCGAAAGGTTACATAAATTTGTTTTGCTGATTTGTATTTTATTGAATTAATGTTGATACATCTAGTAATATTTAATCAATTGTTATAGAGTTTATATTCATTAGATGACACATTATATAATACTGAACAATGTCCGTTGAAATTAAATTATGCGCTAGTTTAATTATGTCGGACAACTGTAAAGAGGACTTAATAATTCCTATGTTTTATACTCTCACTAAAATATGTTTCGGTATTGTTTGTCACTGTATTTTCAGAGAGAATAATTTTACACAATCGTATAAGTTTGTTATAAATTGTATCTTGTCTTGTATTTTCCATATCTCATCTTCCGCAATCTTTATGGATTTTATATTACAGATAAATCAGCGCAAGTAATATTTGCTTTGTGCGAATTATTGCGTTTTATCTTCCTCGGCAAGCTGGAAACAATAGGAAATCTGAATAAAACAAAAAATACAAGACCGACAAAGATAAAACAGATTTCAGTTGATTCTATGAAATTGGAACAAAAAGATATAAATAGGACAGCTGTTCGACGTAACAAAATCGAGATGGATAGATTGATAATAAATAGATAGATAAGAAGATGGGGGGAGGAAAAGATGTAGCGTTGAAGAAAGATAAAAGGGAGTGTAGGAAAGAGAAGGAGAAGGGAGGAGAGGGGGGGAGAGAGAGAGAGAGAGAGAGAGAGAGAGAGAGAGAGTGGTGGTCGAATGATTGGATTAGCCGCCTCGGCTCTAACTTCGTTACTCGCCGAATGAACAGACAAAATCCAACCACCCTTTATCCATCCCTTTATATCTGCCATCACCTCTCACCTCTCTTAGTCGTATATACAGAGTAAGGTAAAGTAATTTCGTTATTAATTTCAGTATATTTGAAATATTTGCTAAATGAAATATAATATAATATAATGTATGAGATTATGAGTATTAAAAGAAAAAGATTCATCATGATCATTAAGAGAAAAAGAGGACACTCGTATTACAATAAAAACTAAAATTTCACGAGACAATAATTTTGTACTCATTCATGTGCATACATATAAAAAAATCATAAAGTTATCTATACCATGAAAATACTCTACCTTGTACATAGTATATATCACACTCACACTTCTGCACTTTATTCCGACCAAAGATGATACTAGTTCAAAGATGATATAAGTTTTGAGGTCACCGGTTCAATCAATTTCACTTCATCCCCCTTCACAAGGAAGGCGTTGACAACGACGATGATGACGACGCCGACGACGACGGCGACGACGACGACGACGACGACGACGACGACGACGACGACGACGAC
>Ga0157363_1003953_pt1 | contig 13566 bp, 6 predicted proteins | sample AttsexASBM1_FD_111477 | JGI IMG/M metagenome (GOLD analysis project Ga0157363, IMG submission 111477) | Fungus gardens microbial communities from leaf cutter ant in Ribeirão Preto, State of São Paulo, Brazil - Atta sexdens ASBM1 | ecosystem: Host-associated > Fungi > Mycelium > Unclassified ...
TATCAATATCGCTCTATATATATACGTTACTCAGAACATCTTAGCACCCCAATTGAATGGCAGGACATTAACCACCAATCTTCCGTAACACGATCAAGACGTTCACTAAGACGAAACTAAGCTAATGTATGAATGAGGAAAATGATTAAATTCGAAACTAGCTATTTCTCTTAGACTTGGTGGATCCCCGAGAGCTCTAACGCTCTCTGCAAAGTTCAGTTCTGCTCGCAACAGAATCGTCGAAAGAGGCCCACCTATGTGCGGGATACGGAATATGTAAGACACGCGCGCTCACGCGGGAACCATTCTCGGTGTAGCACGGCGTGTAAGTCGGCAAATTCGTGAATATTCAGTAATTCTGTCCGACCTTCCCCGGGGCGAGTTTACGGTTCTCGGTCTCGCTTTTACGAGTTCGTCAGGAAGAAACGACTTCGCGCCGAATCGACGAGACGTCCTTTTCTCGTATCGTTACTGACGCACTCAGGGATATTTTCTCTCTATTGTGAAAAATATCCGACAAAAAGTTCGGAAATAAGAGGAATTCATTTAGAATTTCATTGTAACAAACTACATATAGTCAAGGAGTTGCATCATGGAATGCAAGCCTCGGAAAAATCAGATCAAAATATAGGCTGGTGTGCGTCAGTAATTGTAACAGTGGCTATCGTTATTTAATTTTGTTCTCTTTTTTCGTTATCTCAATTTGACGAGGATTACCCGATCGATAATTCAATCCGATATTTTACACATATCAACAAAGTGTTATTCAGTGGTAAAAACGTTTTTATTCGAATTAATAGAAGAAACATTTTACAGCCCCAGATCACGAAGCCATAAAATGTATTCAAGGATAGATATCGATCCCTCACGCTCATGCAAAGTCGCGTATAAAATTAAATGACGTCATTTAACGCGAACATATTTATTACTTATTATTTAGGACATTTTTAGTTTTAATATCTTAAATTCCACGACTTTAAAAATTCAAACATACGTGTTATTATCTTAAATTATAGGTTCCATACACGCAAAACAATGTTTTGCTGCTTCAGCTAGAATTATAAGCTAAGAATTATAGAATTATTATTTTGTATCTCATACGCATAGAATTTATAGCATAAATATAAATTCTATCTCTATTATCTATATGATTAGATACAATCGCAATATTTAGAAATTTATCTATTTCAGCTATTTTTTTTGTACTTAAGATAATTTTCATAACTGCAAGATCACTTTTTTGAGTGTATCTGCGTATATCAGAATTTTATCGCGATACTGACATGTTGCACTTTCATTTCTATTTTCGAGCAATCAGTCCTTGCGCAACATTAATAAAAACGTTCATATTAAACAGAAAGTTGTGCAAAACCTAAAATGATAGCGTGCTTCCGTCGTATCCCTTGTTGGTATTATTTTGTACTTATAAGTTAGACAGCACATCCCTCGGGTTATGAAATATTCGTTGAAGATACTCACAACTACCAAACTTGTATCGTGCCGTCCACATCAAATATATTTCCCCGCATCCCATTTGTGTTATTTCTCACGTCTTGGTGATGCAGCCACAGTGCAAATTCAAAGTATCCAAAACTTTGCCCCGACAAGAAATATAATAACATCTTATAAGATCCGCCTTGACCTCTGACGATATCAACGTAAAACGATTCATATCGAACTTCCTTTTCACCATTTATTTATAGAACGCACCGTAATTAAGATTGTGCTTAAAATCAATGCGATAACTCACGTCTATTTTGAACCTGAAATAAAACGATATCGATTTATGACTATAACACTCATAAAAGATCTAATTTAACAGATTCCAATTTTAAATGACCTTAAACTACATATCTATTTTGCTCTAAAAGCAGTCCTGATGTCTGTCTGAAGTGCTTGGCTAAAATAAACTTGATAGACGATTTCTTTCAGAAGCTAGATGTAACTCCGACCTGAAAGGCTTAATCGCGGAATTAATGAACACTGGCAACTTGCTCGTTACCCTGTGTCACCTTATCGTAGATCATTATCGTTAGGTATAAAATGGCGTTATCGTTAGGTATAATTCTGTGGCGTAGCCGCACAGACGAACAGAGCTGATAATTGATGAAAAATGACGAGAGACTTTGTACTCTTAGCGGCTGTCATCTATCCTTATTAAGATCAAAAAATATTAATTCACATGACACTCTTCTTTCTGACCTCCCTGTATAAGTTTGTCGGCGGGATTTCGTCTCCGATGTAAGATTACTTGTCGATCGATCCGATTAGCCGGTCCTACTAGAAAGGGTTTTTAAGCAAAGTTCATTTGTGAAGTCTGCGGTAGACAAAATGGATTATAAGCTTCCTCTTTTGCCCTACCCGATCGAAGGACACGCGGGAGGGTGAAAATGCTTGCCGTTTCACGGCGTAAAGAAGAAGTCGAACCCAAGAAGCATCGAGAGAGCGGACGCGAAGAGGGAAGTCCGAAGAGATCCTGAGCAGGGAGAGACCTGTCGATACCGTGATGTGACGAGTGACAGACTTTTTTCCTCGGCTACTCCATTAACATCTCATTATGAACACTTCGGCGGCCTCGCACCGCTCGGGCAAAATATCTTAAGTCGAGTTCGAACTTCCATTAAAATATCTGCCGAGCTCGGCGAGCCTTCGTCGATCGCACGAAGCGACCGGAAGCGTTTAACGCGCTCCAAAAGTGTTGGTAGTATCCGGAAAGTGTTGAAGACAGTTTTTTGCCTCGTGCCCTTGCTCGCTTCTCTTTGTCAAGGAATCGGCGGTGACAAGCCAGCGGTATAAAGGAGGAAATCGGATAAACCACGTGAACGTGACTTTTTTCCCTGGGCTTATCTCTCCGAAGATGCGCAAGTAGGAACGAGATGCAGGGAAGTGGAAAATTCAAAATGTATTATCTTACTTCTTTCGAGACGAAAATACAGGACATTTGAAGAATAGGATATTTTAACGTTCTGCATTTCACAATAGTTTAAATATTTAATAATTGCTATAACATTGTTTTTAAATTAATACAAAATTATTAATACAAAGATATATGATGAATTAACACGTTAATTCTTCGTTATTATTACATTATATTGTTAAAATTTGTATACGTATAATATTCATATTTTAATACGCGATTATTGATCATATAGTTCTATTATTGCACCTGTGCCAACATGAATCGCAATTGGTATCGCAACACGATATACCACACCTGCTTATCGATACTGAATACCAATCATATATCCGACACTTGCACATGAGTGTGCGCATTGGAATTCCTTTTCATGCTATTATCATAACTATCGCGGCAATCGAAATGTCGTAGCTTTTAGTTAAACTGTGAGCGCTATTAAATTAGGAGATGCTACAAAGCATGTTCCTTGAATGCTAATGGAGTTAGCTAACTCGGTCGCCCGAATGCTACTTAATCGCTTTCTACAATTTCTATGCGTATTTACGATAAGCGAGATGCACGATTTCATGGCATCGAATACAGAGTAGCTTAAGGAATTTTCCATCTATGAAAGAAGAAAACCTACTCTGCCGCTATTCTTTCGAATAACGATGTATTTTTTAACAAAACAAAAAATTATAAAGAAATAACAAATTTTTCTCTATTGTATTAAAGGTAACACTGAAAGTTTGGTGGCGATTTAGAACCTGAGTCAAAAATTATTTTTATAAGAAATAAATACGTTTTTAAAAATCAATTAAGAGCAAATTTAAATTATAAAATTGTTAAATATAAATATTTACTTTATTGAACTGTTTTATATGTTTCATATGTATATAATATTCGTTTTTACTCGGAAAAAATATAAACTTCCAATTCCAGTAACTTTTTGTAGAGAGATATATACCTGATAGCTTTAAAAACAAATCAAGAATATTTGTGCATGATATTGCATTTTCTGTTTTTTAAATATAAGTTTAAACGTATATTCATTAAAATTTATTTTTAATCAAATTTTCTAATATATTAATACGTTTTTTAAATTAGAGTTTTTCTTCTAACCCATGAAATTCCCCAATTTTCACTGAGCAATTTGTTAGCAAGAGATACATTTTTGTTTAAATGCTTTCGCCACAATCGTGAAGATTATGATCAGCCTGGAACGTCTACGGGATGTCGTATAAGTGCGAACGTAATTCGTTCTTCGTACAAAAGCACCCTAATATATCACACTTCGCGACGTAGCTCTATGCGAGAGGGAGGAAGTACAGAAACGTATACTCTCCGCGGAAAAGTCTGCAAATGAATTCAGCGGAATTTCGCCGTCGGAAATTTTATGACCGAAATTAGCATATTTATTTTGCGCAGAACCGGTTGGAAAATCGCGAAGCATTGCGAATTCTAGGCAAGGGTCTCTTGTAATATTTTTTAATTACCTTTATAAGGATTGCGTTTCGTGTTTTGTTTCTTTGTTAACCACTTCTGAGAAGTGCTTCTCGTGACGGAGAAATGAAATCACAATTGTAGATCACGTATGATTGTGCTAAGATTGTATGAAAATGTAAACGAGAGATGTAGAAAGTACACAAACAATATTTCATGTGCGAGATTTTTTTTATTTCTCGAGAATTTTTTAAATATATAATGTACCAATGATGGCGATGTTGCTTTTCTTTCCATTTTTATCTCACATTTGAATTTTATGACAAATAAACGAAATGATATCTTATATATAACGAAATTTAAATAAGTATACGAGAGAAATAATGACATTTGTTTGCCGATAATTCAAGTAAGGAAGAACAGAAACATCTGGTATACATTTCAGATGCGTATCAGTGCTGTCTTACGCGCAAACAGGTCATTGGGTTCAGATCGCTCGCTGTGCAAGAGAGTTTCTTAGAGGAAGGAGAAATGGTGTCTCGAGTGCTGAACTATCAATAATAAAACCGAGTTTACTGCCACGGGGAAATGGTGGCGCTGTGCCCCACTACGCCGTCGAATATTGAGAAAGTAGCGAGAAACACCTGCGCAAATTGAATGCGTTAGATCCCTCAGGTCAGGTAATATAACTCGGCTCTTACACCGTATAACTTCGCAGCGCTGCAACCGAAAGCACTGTCTGTATCCGCGTCTGTCGCTTCTTTCTGTCTATTTTTTTCTCTTGCATTCTGTTTGTACTCGGCAAAATTCCGAGGTTATTACCGCATCTTTACTTACGATCTTTATAAATTTTACATCCATTTTGATACATCGCTTACAGAAATCTAATATTGGCCAATAATGAAAGACAGTAATTAATTACTTATTTTAAGTATTAAAAGCACTATTGTTCAGTACTTTAATATTCCAAATAAGTAGTTAATTACTGTCTTTTAATAATTTGGCTAATATTGAATTGACCAATATTAGATTTCTGTAAGGGATATTCTTTAAATGTCGCTACTTTCTTCACGAAATGATTTAAACATTTGTATTATTGAAATTTTATAACAATAAATACTATTCTATTATAAACATAAATAATATTAAGCGAAAAAATTGAAGAAGAAGAAATTCAACACAAATGAACGAAGAAAGTCATATTCGGTCAAAGTGAGTTCTAATAATAATTTTTCTGTGTAAATTTTACAATTACCAGTTCAAACGAATTCGATTATTTAACAACATTGAAATTCATATATAATTTTGCTTAAATAGGAAATTATAAAATTTAGACAAAAATATTAAAAATTAAGCATCAAGTTTTGCTTTGATTGATCAAATATGGTCTTTTTTGCCCATTTACTTAAACTATAAATCCAAACACGTTTAAAGTATTACAAAAATGATTAAGGAGTTATTTTTTTCAACGATAATCATGGCGTCTTATGCGTTAATTTAAGAAGTTTTTCTCGATATTTTCTTGTTAAAGATAAACTCCTTATTCTTGTTCAACGACGAGATGGATCTCGTAGATGACTTCTCGTACAATAGCCGAGAGATTCTCGGATTCATTCGTTGCCAGTCGAAGAAGGAGAGGCATGCCCGCGCGACTGCACTCGATCTTCATGCCTGACGTGCAAATGCCGGGGTTAATGCGACGCGCTCCATTAAAGTCGAGTCCCAACACCCCGGAACATTGCTAATTACACGTGGCGCGCATAGTCCACGCCCGGCAGTTAGCCTCCCTCTCATCGCCACCGATGTTCTCCCTCCGCTCATCTCACTTCGAGTGAGAGTTCCCTTATTACGAAACTGTACGTGCGATATAACGCGTCCCTTCGTTGCAAGTTGCATTCTAATATTAATAAATTTGTGAGCTGCTGGCAAATGCGTGCAGCCACATGCATTCGCCGTGCGATGCTATCGACAAAGATGCCATGTAACTTCATTAAGCAATGACGAAGCCGCCAAGTGGTCTTGATCCTTTTATGATGCTCTTCTATCACAGGATCATATTTGAAGATAACAGCGAGATATTATCACGCGAAACAAAATATTATTAACAAGATTTTATTGGATTTAGGACGTAAAAATAAATTACTACGTATGTACAATACATCAAAAAGTTGATATTTTCATGACAACGATACGACGACTGCTTTTAGAAGAACTTGCTTCAGTAACATCTCTCGACCGCATGCCTTTCCATCCCTACCTCATCCGTCCATTCCTTTATCAGCGACGTAACCACAAGCATCTTACGAGCGGTTTTCCTAGGTTGGACCGGGCAAACCAAAGGGTCCTGTCTGGTATCAGGAACCTTGATACCAGGGATCCTGCCTGAGGTGGATAATTGCAAATTCCATTTAGACGACACGTAATAGTCGCGCATCGCTCGTGAGGGCGCATTAGCGATCGGGCTGATTGCACTTTTACTGCTTATAAGTGAATTTTCGTTAAGGAACTCGGTGGTATCTTGCAAAGAAGTTACAATTAAATTAGCTATTGTTAGATACGAGCACTCTTTTATCGCATTTTTAAAACAATTTCTAGAATTTTCAAATATAAGATACATTAAGTATTAGAATGGATTACAACATGAAGGAACATTATGTTTTAGAATGTTGTCACATGATAAATAAGTCTTTTGAATTCAATATAGCGATATTTACAAAAAATAGTCGTCCACTCTTAACTTTTTATTCTATTTTTTTAATATTTCTGATTAATTCATAAGAAACATATGTTTTTATAATGCTAAAGAAATATTTGTTGGGATCTATCAAAGTTTTTTATTATTAAATAACAAAAAAACTTAAACTGTTTTTAGCCATATAAAAAATTGCAATACTTGAGCTTAGCATAAATATAATATGATAATTGACCTATCTGAATAGAAAAGAAATAAGATTGTGAAAAATAAAATTACTCTAAATCATTATCCTGTTTAAAAATTAGAAAAATGTCCTAAAATCATCACAGTAAGATCTGCATGTTCGAGTTATGACTCTTACAATGTTAAAGTTCTATCTATGGAAAAATTAAAATTTATGAATTTCCACACTAATCACTAAAAAATTATTAGATACATTGAAAAAAAAGATTTTGTTAATTTAACAAATTATCAGTAGATATCCATAACAAATGATTTGTAGATATAGTGACAACAAATGTCGATACCGAACGAAAACGAATAGTATATGATTTATTATTTTTGACTTGTTACTTAATTTTCTATCATGGAGACTGAAGCTAGTCTGCTATTCCAACCAATTATTAATAATAAAAGCAATTATGTCTGCTGGATAGATTTTTATTTGCTAGCGATACTGATTATTTGTAAAAGATATAAACAACAATTTAGCAAATGATTTTTATCGTACATATAAATCGTGTATTATTTGTTAGTACTGACGAATAATGAGAAATGATTCGCAATAATAACTGATCAATTCGTTTTCCTACCGAATAATCACATTTGTTATCGCTTTATATTTTAATAACAAACTCATTTCTCTCAATGCATGTCGCGTTTCGAAACACAGGCACGAGAGTTCCTTTCTATCGATGAGCACGGAATCACGTAAAGTTTTCTCTCCTCCTTTCGATAACGCGATAAATTTCTCGCGCCGTAACGAAAATATAATAAGCCGCAGACTTGATCATTATTTTTGCATATCCGAATCTACCGTGGTAGAAACTTGGTAGACGCACTGAAAGCAAGACGAATCGAGTTTCCATAGCTAACGATCGAACAGATGTCAAACGAAAAGTCGCCGTCGCCATTTGCGTTCTTTGACGTCCTCTCGTCGCGGCGCGGCGTGCGCAAACTTAGTTTACCCCGAATGGTTATTTATCCCCACTACCGTCTGCTGAGTGTAAGGAGCAACCAGCTATACAAGGAGAACGGTCTTGGGAGCTTGCGGGAGCGAAAAGCGAGCAAGACGATGGCGGGAGAGAAAGAGCTTTGTTCCCGTGACGTCATGATGGAACGTGTCCCGTAACTTCTGCTCAGGAAATTGGAGAAGTATTGTGATGCAGGACGTAGCCTGTCGGAGCCGGGAAAACCGAGAGGAACCTTCAAACTCTTCTTCGTATCCCGACTGAGAAAATCATACTGAAATATCCCGCAGGATGGACGGATATGCATCGCGGTGGACGCTTTGTATGTAATTTGAATACATGGTTTCTTGCGTGCCCTTTCTTCCTTAATAATAGCATAAGCGAAGTTTAATGGCAACCTTTCTTAATTTTGAACATTGTTTTAACTTATGTTTTTGACTCGAAGTGCAATTCTTCCTTTTTTAAAAATTAAAATTACTGAAAGATCAAATTGATATAAATGCGAAATTTATATTAATTTGATTAAAATAATAATTGATTAAAATAATAATTCATAAAAATTAGAAGATATAGAAATAAAATCGATTTCCAATAATATATTTTGTAACCAACAACAAGTTTTATAGATCTATACACTGACGAAACAGTTTAAGTATGTGGGACACTTCAGGGTTATCCAACATTAACGATTACATAAGCGAGTTATCTTAATGAACGATGTTTATAATTTGTTAGAAAATGGATCCAATTAGACGGCAGCTAGCATTTCCCATATTTTGTACCTCGATAGCGAGCCGCGCACGTCGTATTCCAATGGTACGACGCATTTGCACCGATTGGCAATCCATTGAAAGTCAAACTAACCCGTCTACGACATTTGGATTCTAAGGAGGAGGCGTTGCACTTGGTAATCCGAAACTTCTGACTCTCTCCCACGATCTACACTCTATTTCGCGTCCTCACTTCCTCTCTTTATACCTCTTTTCCTTGGACGACAGGATTCATCTAAGTTAAGCCCTGCTGATTTGCATTCCTCAGCCAAGGACATTTGAAGTTCGATAAGGCAATAAGTGTGAAAAAGTGATTCCGTGCTCGCCGCTTAAAGATTGCGAAAACTTATCCGATAGGAAATACACGTCGCGTAACATGAGCGAAATAAAATCACGTCTCATCCTGTCGCGCTGCAGAAAATAAATAAATATCTGGTCACAATATAATGTAAATACGACTATATGATCAATAATTAATCATACAAATTTTTGCACAATTATAAATGTATTAAGTTTGAGGCAAAATATTAGTTTTTAGAATTTCACATAATTTTTTTGTTAGATATTCATTATGAAGACAAAACTAATAAAATTTAAAATTAAAATATCTATTATAATCGATCAAAAATGATGGGCATATTTCTTCAGATCTGTTAATTAAATAATTTAAGAATAATATTAAATAGTTTTTTTTCTAACGAAATAATAGCGTACACTGATAAAAGCAGATTTACATTTTTGTTGGGTTGCAATGTGCACGAAAATCAGAATTACAGAATTACAGAGCAATATTAAGGAATAGTAGTGTAATTAAGTGAACGTGTATCCAAGGCACTCAAGCACTCAACGTTTAAGTACATCCTTCCGTTTATACGCACACTTATCTCTTCCTCTTCAAAATACAAGCTTTATTTTGAGTAAAAATTTTAGAAAGTTTAATTTTAAGAAAAAAACAGTATAAATATTCCGAGGAAAACAAATTTCGGAAATCAAATTTTACATTTTTTAAATATAATATTACTAAATATGCGTATGTTATGTTAGGAATATAATATGAAAGAAATAATTATCTGTCGAAGTAAACAAGTAACAGTGTAAACAAAATTGTGTAATTATAATTTATGTATCATATCTTACAATACTGTTTCTAACAATATATATATATATATATCACAATGCTATAACTGTATACTTATGTTATAACAGTTACTATAAAGTAAATTGAGTGTCTCTCTACTAGAAACTTACTTCATTGTTCGGAGAAAGGACGATGTAGAGATCTTATCTTTTACTGTACCAAATGGGTGCGATCTTTCATCTTCAAAGAGGCAAGACCAACTGTCCCCTGCGCGACAGTTCACACTGAGATCGTCCAGTTCGTCCATCCGCGAGACGGAACGAGGTGTCGCGTGAGTACTCGATTTCCGCCCCACGGAAACCGTTTAGCGCGCCGGCTCACCCTACTAGTAAATCGGAAAACTGTCACGTTCGAAAATTGACATTTTTCTAGGTAGCGAAGTAGTGTCGAGCAGTCGCCTCGAGGCTATCGTAAGAAGGGTAGAGGGTATACTTCGAGTGTTGTTGCAGATAATAGAGAAGATGGAATTTCGACACTGTCTCAAGTACACCTTTGCGTTCAATGCGTTTTCAATTGTATGCGCGTTGATGAATGTGTATGTATTGCTTATGTAACGACGATTGCTTGAGGGAGAGGAATGCTTAGACAACCATAGGGAAGCACGTAGGCGAGATTCACCGGAGACTTTACACGAGCTCGTCCCACAGGACTGGTTGACGATGTCGATGGATACGTGTCAGCAGCATGTTAACCGTGCATTACAAATTCTCGCATTCCCGCGGCTACGTAACAATCGTGTGCATTCAACCCCGCATGTAGATATAGAACGTGAGAAGCTTCCACGTAAACACGTAGAGAAAGATCGGTTTTATTAGCTTGAATAATCTTGTCAAAGTAATAATGCATATGCAAACGCTTGATGTGGTAAAGGTAAATAAATTTCTTTCAAATTTGTGCAATATTATAGAGATTACTGTATAGATTATAAGAATGAAAGAAACTTTGTTCTCGCTTAAGATTGAATTTATTGCAAAAAGAAATGCACGACTACGATTATCAAGAAAACTTTTATTGCTTGCGAAAGCGTATAACTGTATATCACACAGAAAAATAACAAATGATAATAAATTGCTCGATACTGCGAAATGAAAAACATCGGTTTGCTTTCAGGCCGTAGCAATAAAACATTTCGGGTAATCCTCGTACGAGTAAAATATATAGAAAAATATTGGAACGTAAATAGAGTACGAAAACATTCTGCGATTTCATCATATTGTATGAATCCTATGAAAATCATTTGCTAGTATATTATTTTCCACACCTATCAACTAAGCGAAAATTATTTTTTTTTGTCGAATGCTAATCTTTATTTATTATTGCGTAAAAATATTTTTCATGTGGCTGAATTCGAGATTTGCCGTCTGCGGAAAAGTTTTTGCTTACTTTCAATTTTACAATATAGCTTTTTACCGCAAACCGCTACCTAGCTTAAGAAAACTTTCGTTGTCTTTATCGTTCTCCTTGTTTTCTTTCTTTTTTTGACTTTTCTTCTTTCTTCTGCACATGCATTGCAGTTAGAACATCACTGCACTTGACATCTTCTATGCCGAGAGTTTTTGCGACGCTAGGTGAGGAATAAAAGATTTCTGGAGGATAAAATCCGTGAGAGGATCGAAAGTTTCGGGGGTCACTTCTCTCGTACGTCAACCTACGAACTTCGATTTGTTCAAGACTCTGCTCAGCTATTTCTTTGAGCTCCTTAATAATATAACATGGTCATAAATGTCGAAAAAGAGATTATCAGCTTTTGTAATATATATTATTTCGTAATAGACGGGTATATTAATATACATATTTTCGTTAAACTGATTACGATAGATAAATATATATATTTGAATATCATTGAAAATCTTAAAATTTTTCTTGAATTTTTAGATAAGATCGATTGCATAACTTTGAACAGTATATTTATGAAAAATATTTTACATGCATTTGTTTAAAAAAAAAACTAGATAACGATTAAGCAAGAGATTGAGAATAAAATTGTAAATGTGCATAAACAGTTTTAACATTTCTCTCTTCTTTCTATTTTTTCTATATTTTTTTGGATATATAAGATGAAAGACAAATTATCTTCAAAATATCAAAACATAAAATATTAAAATATTTGTAACTTCCATTTCTTTTACATTCAAAAAACTTTTTGAATGTAAAAGAAATGGAAGTTGAATGTAAAAATTGTCTTCTAACCGGAAGGATAATAATAAAAGAATATCACGTAGATCTCAACTAACATTTTCCGAGCTACGTATGTAATATTCCGTGATAAAGCACGCCGTGCTAACTACTTGTTGCGGTCGGAATTGTTATACAACGGTGTTAACTAATCCCCGCTGATATTTTTGCAACGCGACAGTAAAGTCGCGGCTGAGAAACTTTACGAATGGGATGAGTTACGCGACAATTGCAAGACTCAAATGGAGAGAGCGAGAGACAAGGGGAGACTTTGTAAAAGTTTCGACTTGGTTCTTCGTCGCCGATATACTTCTTCAACTTGATGGAATTCGATTTTGGTAGAATGGCGGACTCTCTCACTGCGTACTGTTCCCGGAATCATGCTACTATCGACGGTTAAGCGACAAAAATCTAACTGTACGAGATTAGATCGACGATTTCGAGCAGAACTTCAACTGTCTCAACAATCTGTCAGCATTTATTGGGAAGATTTTTATTTTTATCAGATTTTCATTTATAGGTAACAGATGCTTAAATAGTCACGTGAAGATTTATTCATTCTTCTTCTATTCATATTTTTTGTTTTATTTTTAAATCTTCTTTAACCTCTGATTTTTAATAATTACGTAAATTTTAATTACGTTACTTAATCACATTCATTTTCTATTTTTAGCGATTTTAAAGTTCTTTAGACATTTAAGAAGGTATATTAATAAGCATTGATTGATCTTGCACGGACAAATGCATTTGTAAGTTTTGCGATTTTATGAGTATAAATGAAGAAATGTATTGAAATTAAAGATGTAGCGACACACGTATAAAATCTATTCCTTCCTTTCATAAGATTGTTTTGAAATAAGCTCTATTCTGAAATGCTAATGCATCAAGAACAGTGATATTGAAAATAACAGCAAACTATTTTACTCGCTTATTCTATCATCTATATAAGGTGTATGTTTCATCGATCTAAGATCATATAAAAATCTTTCTTATTTATAATTTCTTATTATCATTTTTAGACGATTCATTTCAATACGTTCGATTCATTAAAGATTCTATGAAATTAATTCTAAGTACATTGATTATTTCTAAATACATTAATTCCTTTTATAACGCTAATGAAAAAATAATATCGGCTCTATATATATATATATATATGCTATATTTAATTAATAATCATAATAATAACTTATAATCATAATAATAACTTATTCAACTTTTTCCGAAAATTTAAAACGTAAAATTTTTATATATAGAGA
>Ga0157363_1003954_pt1 | contig 13566 bp, 11 predicted proteins | sample AttsexASBM1_FD_111477 | JGI IMG/M metagenome (GOLD analysis project Ga0157363, IMG submission 111477) | Fungus gardens microbial communities from leaf cutter ant in Ribeirão Preto, State of São Paulo, Brazil - Atta sexdens ASBM1 | ecosystem: Host-associated > Fungi > Mycelium > Unclassified ...
ACCAATGCAGTGTGAAGTACAAAGATTTAACATTATACGCCATTTTATTGTACCATCAACAAGTGTCAAACGCGCAAAGTGATTTGATTGAAAAGTGTTTGCATAGTATTGTGTTGCTGTGTTAATATGACAAAATTTGTACCAAATAAGGGGCATTCGCGGACAGCATTAATTTTTTATTTTCATTTGAAGAAAACTGCTGCGGAATCATACCGATTACTTGGAGAAGCTTATGGTGAACATGCTCCATCGCAAAAAACGCGTGAACGATGGTTTCAGCATTTCAAAATTGGAGATTTCGATGTTGCAGACAAGGAACACGGAAAACCGCCCAAAAAGTATGAAGAAAGTATGAAGTGAAATTGCAAGCATTGCTGGATGAAGATGATTCACAAACACAAAAACAACTCGCAGAGCAATTGAGCGTTAATCAACAAACTGTTTCCAATCGCCTACGGGAGATGGGAAAGATTCAGAAAGTCAGCAGATGGGTGCCACATGAATTGAACGAGAGACTGATGGAGAGGCGCAATAACACATGTGAAATTTTGCTCGAACGATACAGAAGAAAGTCATTCTTGCATCGTATCGTTACTGGGAATGAAAAGTGGATTTTTTTTTAAAATCCCAAGCGCAAAAAATCATGGGTAGACCCAGGCGCACCATCCACATTGATCGCAAGACCGAATCGCTTTGGCAGGAAGACGATGCTCTGTGTTTGATGGGACCAGAGAGTGTGATCTATTATGAGCTATTGAAGCTTGATTGAAGCGAAACGGTTAATACCAAACGTTATCAACAACAATTGATCGATTTGAACCGTTCGCTGCTTAAAAAACGACCAGAATACAAGGTCATTTTTCTCCATGACAATGCTCCATCACATACGGCAAAACCAGTTCGGGACACGTTGGAAACACTCAGCTGGGAAATTCTACCCCATGCGGCTTACTCACCAGACTTGGCTCCTTCCGATTACCACTTGTTTGCATCGATGGATCACGCACTTGCTGAGCTTTGGTTCGTACGAAGATGTGAAAAAATGGCTCGATGAATGGTTCACGGCAAAAGGAAGATTTTTACTGACGCGGTATCCACAAATTGCCGAAAGATGGGAAAAATGTGTAACTAGCAATGGAGCATATTTTGAATAAATCTCTTTTTATCATTCTTCCGAATTTAACGTGTTTTTTTTTGGGAAAAAAATCGTCATTTCATACTTGTACACCTGGTATATATTATAAAAATTGTAAGGCACTGATTATACTTGTACTCTATGCTCACAGTTATCTGAGATGGCTAGGAGCCATTTAGCCGTATATATATATGTAACTTAAGTTTTCGTAATCGTTTTAGCCTATTAACTATTCGGAAAATTCGTTAGAATATGCGATAGTATAATGATTAATAGTGACTAATGATATGAGATCAATGTTAAAACATAATTCAATCTTAAGAATATATTACTCATAAAATAATTCTAATGAGATAGAATGATCCAGACGATTTGTTGATTGGAATCTGCGGCTCCCTAGAGCGTTTGTTGCTCACGTATAAGAGTCAGAGGTTTTACGAAGAATTAGTGAAGATTTGTCGAGATATTTAGTAGAGACACGCGGCTTATTGCGGCGAGAGCCGTCAGCAAGCTCTCGATCGTGCTTTTCAGCACGAGTCTGAAAACAGAGAGCGCGAGTGACGCCTCCTTCTGAAAGAATTAGGCATCCTTCCTTGTCCTGTTCCAGAGATCTTCTATGTTTTATGTCTTTCAAAATATATCAGACTAAAAAATGCAAAAAAAAAATTTTAAATATCTTGTAAATTATTGTAAAAAATTTTAAATGTCTTGTAAATTATTGGTTTTTTAATATCTCTAACTTAAGGAAATGCTGAAGTAACCAATTATAAAGATATTGCAAATCGATATAAATCTCCGAATTTACTGAACAAAAATCCTTTTAGAATTAAGGTAGATACAAAATTGATGATGTTGCAGTGGATTTTATAAAAAAAAAAAGTTAAAAATTTATATTTTTTTCCTTAATAACAAAAATTTTATCCTCCTGTGGATAAAACGACAATTCAGCACCCGTTTTTATGTGAATAAACAATTTGTGAGTTTATGAAATTAACATAAGATTAAAAGCTTAGAAAGAAAGATTAAAAAGAAAGATTTATATCGATCTGAAAAATTACGTGTATATGAATGCTGAACGACTCGGAATGGTAAACAAAGCAATAACTATGTCTAACAATAGATGCTTAATCTTGCAAGAGATGGCGTCGCAATATGTTAGATAAGGATAAATGAAAGCGTTGAGTGCAGAGACACAATATATAATAAATATAAAAAATGAATGAAAGATATCACTATTATCGAATTTGGAATTTAAAAAAGTCTGTACTAGTCTGTACTGTACGACTTCGGTCATCGTTCCCTTTAAACATGTTGTCGATAAAAAATATGTATTGAACATTTTAGCCCCCTTTATAGATTCACTAAATTTCATTAAAACCGAAAAAGGACTAGAGAGTTAAGTAGATAAATATTATGAAAATAGAATTATTAGAAAAATTTTATATGTATAAATTTAATTATAAATGTTTATAAAGAAAAGCACTTTTCATCCTTTTTCAGTTTTTAAATTTTTAAATATGACCTAATTAATTACAGTTATTTAATATAAATTAAGGAATCATTTTATTTTATGTTACAGATTTTTCGAGTAGCGAGCAACAACTTCAATTATGAAGATATAATAAACACACGCACATGTCAAAATGCGTTTGGAGGCTGTGATTATTTTATTTTAAGTTTGAATAATCGAAACTATAATTTGAATAGTTCGAAACTATAATTTTCTCTTTAAAAATTATTTAATAATCGATATATCAATGTATCGATACTCTAGTGCTTTCATCATCAATTTGAAAAGTTAATGATGATTTAAGTTGGAAAAACGACAAACTTATTGAAAATATTTTTTGTCATTAAAAAGCAACTGAAAAAGTAAAACAATTGTGAAAAAATTTTTAATTCTTTTAGTTTTTTAATATACAGGGTGTCTCAAAAAGAACATTTAATATTTTAGAAAATATAAGTTTTATAGAAAAGTATTTCAGATAAAAGTTGTAGGATCTATTTATTGATTTTATTAATTTGACTTTAGATAGCGTCGTCAAGGTTAGGTTAAGGTCACATCGATTTTTTTAAATAGCATATTCTATTTTTGATTTTAAAATCTAATAGCTGGTGTCAAGAGCTTTGCAAAATATTACAACAAAGTTATTTTTCATAAAATATTTTTTTAGTTATAAGGCTTAAAAGTTACAGTATCGTCGGTATTACGCAAGGTGTTCGATTGATGGTTTAATCTTAAATGTTGTTCAAGATCATGTTCTGGATAATATTCGTTAAAAATCAAAATCACTGGAGATTGTTTCTCTTGTTTTTATTTTTGTACTGAAAATTTATTTTTATATAAAAATTAAAATAATACTACTACTGTCAGCGGCAGTATTATAACTTTCAAGTCTTATAATTCGAAAAATACTTTATGAAAAATAATTATATTATAGTGTTTTGTAAAGCTTTTGACACTATTAGATTCTGAAATCAAAAATAGAGAGTTATTAAAAAAAATCGATGTAATCTTGACCAGACCTTGGCGACGCCACTTAAGATCAAACTGATAAAATCAGAAAATAGATCTTTTGGAATCTTATAACTTTTGTCTGAAATACTTTTCTTAAAAAACTTCTGACATATTCAAGTGACTTCAAGTGACTCGACCTTTTTGGGATATTGTGTGTGTTTGTGTGTGTGTGTGTGTGTGTATATATATATATATATATATATATATAGATGTGTGTGTGTGTGTGTATATATATATATATATAAATATATATATACATATATACATATTATACAAATATATTGTACAAATATAAACCGTAAGCTTCAGTATAGCAAAAGAGGAAACAAAAACGTCTAGAAACGGAAATGTCAAGAAAACATTTAATATTACGGAATCTGTCACGTTTTCCAATTTAATAAGTGACAATGTAACGATGCAATGAAGGGTCGGAGGTTGTTACGGAGAATGTCGTCCTGGCAGCCTCATCCAGGTTAAAAGGTACAATAAATCTATTGACGACGACTACGAAGAGAGCGACGACGATAACTCCCAATATGGATACCAGTGCCGATTCGAATATGGACACTGATAACAGTGGTTCTACTTCTACAGGCATCGGTACCATTGCCTCTGTCAACACCACATCCTTGACATTGGTTAAGGCCGAGAAAGCAGATCATCTGATAGGGACATCGACGTCGCCTACTGTAACTACTGGACCAATTGTCACCGGAAGCAATCTCTTTACCGGTGTTGCTAACAGCAATAAAATATCTAGATCGGACGATTGGCTAGCAGCGGATAGTCCGGAATCGCCGCAAAATTCTTTACCAAGTCAGAACGTGATTTACCAGCAGCAATTATCAGAACAACAGCAATCTCCTATGGCCCATTCCAGTCCACTCGCACATCAACAACAGCAAGTTAGCAATAATGGATACGCGAGTCCTATGAGTACCAGCAGTTACGATCCATACAGCCCCAACGGTAAAATAGGTAAGTATCATTGCTTTAATAAAATTTGCAGATTATAAAAAATATTTTCAGAGAGATACAAGAATACGACATAAATTTAAAAGATATAAAAGTTTCATAATATATAGAGGATATACATGGTATAAGAAATATATAAATACGAGTGAAGTTAATAAATTTTTAATTTATTGTACTAATCTCTTAAAGAATGTAAACAAAGAAAATGGAAAGTCGCAGGTATTTTGTAAATAATCGACATAGTTCTCGCAGTTCGTTAACAGTTTTCAATATGCGATTTTTAAGTTATTAAGATACATCTTATTAAAATAAGAATAAATGATAATCCTTATTCCGTATTACAAAGTGTACACATGAGGGCAGTTTATGCCACCTCTCACAGGGGGCGTACTGCCTCGCGTACATTTTCTAACGCAAAATGATATCCATCTCCCCTCTCTGCCTAGGAGCATAAGACTTGCTACACGTTCAAAAATAAAATTGTCTTATTTATTTTTGAAACAGAATTTTTTTCAAAAAAAATTACGAGCCCTCTCTTAAAACATAGTCTTTTTATAATTAGTTATATATATATATATATATATATATATATATATATATATATACAGCAGCCTGATACCTGATATAGATCAGACTGCTCCTCGCTCTGAAGTGGACTGCAAGATTTATGAAGCGTTAGCATTTCAAGGCATGGATCTGGAGAAGAAATGGAGAACATGGAGAAAATCCGCGAAACATATAATCTTTATATAGAAAGCACCCGTGGAAACCTTAGGAATATTAGTTTATATATATCTTTTTATAATTAGTTTTCTTCATGTTCTCCATTTGAAAAAAAAAATCGCGATTTTGAGGAAGTATCATTTCCGAATGTTTACCATATATACAGAGTGTTTGCTAAGTTTTGACAAAGCGCTCATGTGTAGATAGAACGGACTAAACTGAGTCGAAAAATCCTGTATCATTTTGCAATTTTCACAATTTGCGCTTTGTCAAAATTTACCAGACACTCTGTACATAATAGTTTAACTGTCTATTAAGTCATGCTAAAATTATAGAATTTCTTAAGCACTTATGAGAAAAATACATTTAAATATTTACGTATTGATAGTAAAATTTTTAAAGGGTGTAATTTCGAACCCATTCGCAATTGATCTGAAATTTTACACGTAAGTTATTTTTGATATAAGAAATAAAAACCTTATAGTCTCAAATATCAGGAAATGAAAAAAAAAATTTTATATGATTATTATCGACTAAAATCCGAACTGATAAGAAAATATGACTTTCCACGCGAAGTGACTCCCATCCCTTTTCCCCCTGCTTAGGAGTATACGATTTCCACGCGAAGCAACTTCCATTCCATCTCCCCCTTGCTTAGGGGCGCACGATTTTCCACGGGAAGCATATAAGGTCTAGCTGAATGAAAAGTTGAAAATAATAAATTTTTTTTTCATTTCCCGAAATTGAGAATATATGTTGAGAATATATATTTTTTATTTCTTATATTGAGTAGAATTTATGTGCAACATTTCAAATTAATCACGAGCCGAAGTCAATTAAAACTATATCCATTTTCAACACGTTTTTCTCGCAAATGCATGAGAAGCGCAATCTATAATTTTAACATAAATTAATGAAAGGGCTAAACTATTATGTATAAGATACAGCCAAATCAAAAGGAACATTTGTAAGTGAACACTTTTGTTGTCTTCTCTTTGAGTCTCTTCCGATTTATATGAATTTTGTAAGTAGAAAAACGCGTTTAAATATTTCATATCACTAATACGTAAATTTTTAAACGTATTTTCACGAATACATAAAAAACGGGTTCTACGAGTATAATTTTAGTATATGAACTAGTGAAAGAACTGAAGAATCATGACAGAGGGCCACGGCGGAGATGCATTAACTCGTAAATAAGAATCATCTGTAAAAGAATACAAAGAACGCAGCATTTCTCATGAGCCCTCAAAGTTGGGCTTTAATATGAAAGCCTACACTATGATAGAATTCCAATTCCATCATGACAGCAACGTAATGGCATCTTGAATTCATGCCAAATGAGTTTAAAATATCAACATGTTGCTATCAACCGTTGCAATAACAAATGTCGACAAACTAGGGACAAGTGCTTCCTCATTATGTGTGAAATATTGTTCTCATGTGAATTCTAAATTTGATAATGGCAAAGTTGATAGCATCACTTGATAGAATCACTTTATTATATAACTATATTATATAACATATGTAGCGATCATTATTTGACAGATGTTATAAACATGCTGTTAGCTACGGATACTGATGATAATAAGTTGCCTTCAAATTATTGTTTTTAGAATTAGAATTCTATTGAGTTAAATATGATAGACATAATGCTGTTTCATGCTTGTCCCGAGTTTATCCAAATTAGTTATTGCAACAATTTTCGGGAACATATTAGTAAATTCGCTGTATTTTCTATCTGGATCCCTGCTTTACATGAAAAGTCAGATAACTCTGGACAGGAAGAGAAGTAGAGCTGGACCGATTAAAGGAATACGACTTTCCACGTAAGGTCCTACCTTACCTCTGTCAAAGGAAATGAGATAAGAGTTGAGTTAGATTAGAATTAAATCGGGAATACAGGGTGAAGCCTGCCCATGTGTGTTCTTTTTACACAAAGCTATATAGAACAGAACAATTGTAGATTTTGTTTTAAAAGTAGAGAAAAGAAGTAGGGAAAACATATATAGGCGAAGGAGGGACGCTTCTGCTTCTCCTTTGGGATGAAACACAATCATTCAGTTCCAAATAGTTGAGTGGGGGAGAAGTAGCCCTTACGAGGGGGGAGGGAGGGGGTTCCGCTATCGAGAAAAACTAATCTAACCGAACTTATTTTTTGGTTTGGAGGTGGCCCTCGTTTCGCGACATGCTTTTGATAATTGATTTCAATTTTCTGTTTTTGTATTTTTAGTACATTCATCTGCATGTAGTCTTAAAAATTCATAAGAATTGGTGAATTTAAATATTCTCGTGAATGAATCTAAATATTCATTTATATTGTCTAAGTTTTGAAATCTGAATCTAGAAAAGAAAATTAAAACAAGTAAATTTTCTACATTAAGTATAGTCTATAATGAGAAATCTGATCAAAATGTCAAGCATTGTATTTTTCATTAATCTTATTATTAATGAGTCATTTTCATTCAACACAAATGCATTTTTAATTCACTTTTAAATAAAAGTATTAGATTTAGAGAACAATGTTTTTTCACTAGATAAAATTTTGACTATCTTTTTAATTCTTTCAAGGAAACGAATCAGTTCTATAATTATTTGCCATTCCAACATTGATAATTTTGGGTCTTCTTTTCCCAATGAAGTATTAATTGTATTTCTGTAATTTATTTATTATTGTAATTTATACTCTCTAGTATAAGGAAAATGCTATGCCATCGCGTAGATACGTCTAATTCAGACGTTTTGAATCTATTTTAATTCAATTCGTCAGATTGTAAATTAAATTCCTTGTTTTTGTTTAAATCATTGAACTCATCTAAATAAAACAAAACCAGTTTAATAAAAACGTTTTTGACGTTTTCTTTGTCAATAGTCTGATAGTAATAAAGAATCACAGCCACCTAAACATAAAAACATTTTTTCACATGCCAATAAAAAGACATATCGAGATATCTTAAAAACTTTCTTTTAACATTAGTTGCGTACTTACATAGTTACATACTTATATTGTATCAAATGATAAATACATAATACTCACGATAATCATATTATCAAATCCTTCTTCTTTTTCTTCTTGATCACCAAATTGAAACCATCATTGAAACTAAATTCTATTAAGTGTATGTGTCAGTTATCAAAAATAAAATGACTTGCGTTGTCAAAAATAAAATGTATTGCACTGCGCAGACAGTCAAACTGTGCACAATTCGTATGCGGCAGTTGCGGCACGCCGTGGTCTGACTACTCGGCATCGGTTCGTTTTAATTCGATCAGCGGCGTGGCGTTCTAATTGTTCTATGATTATATTTTATCGTAAATAGAAAGTGGACAAACTCCCTATTGGATTTTTTCAATCCCTTAGAAATTGTAATAATGACTACCGGTGATGTTGTCACTTCCGTAATGAATTTTGGTGATACGAGCTCCCATTGAAGTGGAGGTAAATTTTTGTTCTTTAATAGTATAAGTCTAGCTTCAGGTTTTTCAATGGAAAAAACTGATGACATCGTTGTAATTCTTATAAATATTCCGAATGCTATCGGACTCATATGCTTTGCTGTATCTTTTGCAATAGTTACCATCTAGACAGTTCTCTGATGTTTAGGATGTCCGTATCAATAGGTACAATCAGAATATCGCTGATCAAAAAATATGCCGGTGTTAAAACTGCTAAATCTTGTGAGTCTTCAGACATTGAATAAAGGGACCGACATTGAACTTTCTGTTCGGCCGGCGTCGATCCCTGAAGATCGATACTGAATTTTCCATTTATGATGTCGAATCGATTGCATCAAATTTAAAAAGTAGACTTAATTTATATAAAAATACATTTACACTTTCTTAGTACATTTTATTGAAACATTCTAAACAGAACTCTCTAAATATATGCTCTAATTAAACTGATCGTCTTTTAGCCATTGTCTATTTATCCCTCATCCATTTATATTTCCTTTCGAAAGTCTATAAAAAAAGTGAAACAGAAACCGCATTTAGTACGTTATCTTCTGTTTATACTCTGTATAAACATCCGTTGAGAATTTCTGCCGGCCGAACGGAAAGTACATCAAAATCAATTCTGTCTTGAACGTATTAATATCTGTTTTCTGATTTTATACGGAAACACTTCAAGCAATTCCTGTTCACTCTTTTGACTTCTCGTCGCCCTTGCACTATAGTTACCGGATAATGTATAATAATTAATTCTATCCACAATGAAGATGTCACTCATTCTCTCGTCTTATGATTAAAGTATAATGGTTATGGGATTTTTAGAAGGCAAAATTATTGGATGCTTCTGATTTTCCAATAGATAAGCGTGCCGTAATCTACTACTGACTTGGAGAATTCTATGTGGATTTAAGAAAGGATTGAATGCCGTTAATTTGCTATTTTTGTGAATTGAGTGCTTATTTGCAATTGCTGTTATTTCCATGATTCTGCTTGCATCAATTTAATAATAACGATTTCGGTTTGATTCAGTCCGCTTACGGTCAAAGATCTCGTTTACCTTCGTTTCCGATCGTCTTTTTTTTTAAACAATATACGCTAATTCTTCTTCTAGTAATTTGTCATAAGTTGAATATTTCTTTAGTAGTCTCTCATTTCAGTTAAACCCGCACAACTATTACGATCCTCTTAATCTCCAGCTGCTTCGCTCTAACTGTATCTGCTTTGGGCATATTTTTGAGTTGATGATCCATCCAGGATGACCACCATAATGCCACCAAAAAATACTGTGCTTCTGTTCTATTGGGTTGCTTTTGCCGCGTAAAGAAAATTCAAGATCTATCGAGAGAAGCAATTTAGCATCATGCCATCATCAGACAACTCAGCAGATGTCTTATCAAGAGATTTAACAGTTTCAAAGTAGAAGCACAGTATCTTTTGATAGCATTATGGATGGATCATCGATTCAAAAATATGTAGGTTCTAAACAGATTGGTTTTGATTTAATGGAACATAATACTAGAGTCACTCCACAAGTTAATTTGCTGAATCTGGTTCCCGAATGTTTGTACAATGTTACAATCAAACATTGATAACATGAACGCTGCACGCTGCATTTAACTCTAACGTGGCAATGATATTATTTTTAAATACTTTACTTTTTCAGCAAATTAAATATGATTGCTGATTGCTTCTGCATTCCTTGAAATAGTGTATAAGCATGCTTTTTTCGAGCATCGTCAAAGCCAGAAAGATCAAATTTTTGAGACACGTTTCCTGGATTAATATTTCTCTGAATTTTAAATTCGTAATTTTATAGCTTCTTCTTTTGTTGATAATAACTCCTGATAAGGTCATCCATATAGAAATCACGCCTTACTATATTTATTGCTTCGAATAAAATTGTCTCTTGTTGAACCAATTCTCGTAAACATCTAATGACTAAATAAGATGTTAATGCTATTCTCTATGTCACCACATTGAGAATATGTTTGAACAAGCTGTGTTGATTCCAATCTCCTGATTCCAAAATTTTTTGAAGATCTTCCTTCATTATAAGAATTTGCCTGAACATAGCCTCGATATCTGCGCTAAAGATAAACTGATGTGCTCTAAATCTTAGAAGAATATCAAATAACTCGTTTTGTAAGTTCGGTCCGACTCTAAGTTTATCAATTTGATGAATTGTCATTTGAAGTTTTAGATGAAGTCAAAGACTACTTGATAGATCTTAATAATTAATTTATTTGTCCATATTACTGGCTGATGAGATAACCAACAATAACGAAACAAATTTCTTCCGTTCCTATGTCTGTATTGATACCAATGACATATATTTCTTACTTTTATAATTTTCCATAAATTTCACATATTCTCCTTTGCATCTTTAATCTGTCTTGAATCTTCTCTCTAATGCTAGTAATCTTTTGCTTGCACCTCTAGTTATCCTAAATTGATGTCCGACTTCTTCGATTAACTTACCACAAATCTTCTTAATGCTGTTCTCATTACTGTTCGTACTTTTCGAGAAATGTTCTTCGCATTTCTTTTCCTTGTTAGTTAACTATCTAGCTTCTTCAGATTTCCAAAATCATTCTAACTGCTTTCTCAGATCAATATCTGTTAATATATCACATATCTTGCTATTCTTTGAATGTTCCGCTAATTGCAGCTCATCTCCATCCTAATAGCATTTTCTGCAACTGGTTTCCCTATCTGCTGAAGAATTGACTCTACAGAACACACGCCAAAACATGCCTGCTTCTATAAGCAATGTAACTCGGTTCATGGAACTCAGGATCTGTTAATCATCTTTGCAATGAGTATCAGTTATTTAACCAATTTCATTTATGATAATTGCTCATATAATAATGGATGGCATGATAATACATTTCATTTTGGTCTCGAACTTACAAGGAGAGACTCATATATATTTCACGAATTTTCATTAGTTTTTGCATGGTTATTCTGGACCCCAGAAAATAATTCCTATAAAGCAGTAAATTGCATCTGGTGTTTTTCGACAAATTGTGATTTTAGATTTTTTGTTTCTTCATAACAATTGACAATTAGATTTTCCAATCGATAATTGTTTATAGGAAATAATCCTGTTTGTAAGTATTTATCGCGATAGCGTTTCAGATTTCACAATACGAATGATAATTCCAAAAAATATAGATAAATATTATATAATAGTTCATTGTTCCTACTACTTTATAAATGGCAACAGTTTACAACGAACTGTTTACGAAAAGTTATCGCTCTATCATTCGTATTATGAATTCGTATTGTAAATCGCTATCACGATAAGCACTTACAAACGGGGTTATTTTCTATGAACAATTAACGATTATGAAAGATCTAATTGTCAATTATATGGAGAGACAAAATAGAAGCCGATGCTGTCCATTATTTCTTTGAAAAATTGCGAATACGTGGTTACTTATTATTTTCACAGTCAACAGTTCGATTTCCACACGATCTAAAGGTATTGGAATCAAGTTTAATAAATCAAGCATAAATCGCTTTCTTGAACAATACAGTGAAATAGTATTTATCAGTATGGAAGAACTGTACACGAAGACAACGATGATGTCGCCGAAAATTTTTGTGTCCATCAGAAAAAGGTGGAATCTATGCTGAAAACGAAAAATTTTGAAATTGAGATTTTTACTATAATATAGCGCTCCAAAGCTATCACGTTACTTAAAACATATACTACTAGAAACAGAATTGAACCTGAAGCCAACATCTGTGCGAGAGAGAAAGCTATAGAGCCCCAGTTACTGTAATGCACATGTGCTCAATACGGCCCATTTGCCCGCGTTCGAGCCATCGCACAAACATTGTCGTAACGTCTTATGTCGTCTTATGTCATTCATAAGTATCTAAACTAAAGCCTTATTATTTGGTTTGCTGAATCAACAGCAAACAATCAGTAAACCACTTTAGTAAACAAAGACTTTAATAAACAGAGAATTTAGTAAACAGAGGCTTTAGTAAACAGAGGTTTTAGGAAACAGGGGCTTTAATAAATAGAGAAAAAATGTTCATCCATTTATCTGCCTCTCATTCTACTCGTCTTTCTACTCCCATTATCGCCATTGGCGGTCCATTCTATATATCGATATCTGTAAGACATAACATAAGTAGCACACAGAAAAGAACAAAGTGTAAAGTAAAGAGCTTATGCTGTTTTTCTTTGTGCGTTTCTATTTATGTCTTAGACTATATGTAAAGTAACGCAAGGTTCTGGCATAAAATGGCATAAGGCGCTAGGATACTATGGCAAATATTCATGCTATGATCCTTACACTTTGTCTGTATGTTTGTAACTATATATTTTATGCCATTATATTATTTATGCCAAAATAAAAAATGAATTTAGCGTAATAAAAAATGCATGTATAAGCTTAAATCCGCTGTTTGCTCATAGGTGGCATTAGTGAGCGTACAAAGCTACCCTGGGCACATAACACACTTTTTTTTATGTGTTTGACATCTGTCGACATTAACTAGTGCACATCATCAGCAATTTCATACAACAACAAATATTTTTTCTTTCGTAATCATGTCTAGTTTTTTGCTAAAAAAAAAAGCATATGCGGGAAGTTTTGCTTTTCTGTTTCAATTTGAAGAAATCGATTGCCGAATCGCATCGAATGCTTGTGGAGGCCTATGGCGACAATGCTTTATCGGAAACAACGTGCAGAGATTGGTTTCGCCGGTTCAATGACGACAATTTTGACCTGAGTGACAAGAAGCGTGA
>Ga0157363_1003956_pt1:0-12500 | contig 13562 bp, 10 predicted proteins | sample AttsexASBM1_FD_111477 | JGI IMG/M metagenome (GOLD analysis project Ga0157363, IMG submission 111477) | Fungus gardens microbial communities from leaf cutter ant in Ribeirão Preto, State of São Paulo, Brazil - Atta sexdens ASBM1 | ecosystem: Host-associated > Fungi > Mycelium >...
TGTGTGTGTACTTCATTGTACAAGATATAATCTTGTAACTTTATGTATATATATTTTTTAAAATTCGTGTGTGTGTGTGTGTGTGTGTGTGTGTGTGTGTGTGTGTGTGTGTGTGTGTGTGTGTGTGTGTGTGCGTGCGTGTGTGTGCGCGCGCGCGCGCGTGTGTGTACAGGCATATAAGAAGGAAACAGTTTTCGACGGCGCTGACGATTGCGAATACTCGTGAGTTAACGGCGAGCATGGTTGCGGATATATAGGCTTGGTGCATCAGCATGGGCGCCGATCGTCGCGTATATGTCGTACCGCTGAGTAATATGGCGATACTTCCGCAGTGGGCGCTATGGGGCAGGCTATGGGCATAACGGTGCGCACAGCGCGTCACGCATATGCGTGCGTGATGTCACTGAACCTGGAGCAGCAGCAGTAACAGCAACAGCGGGTGCATGTATGTACAACCCGCAAAAATACCACGCGACTGTTCTATTTCGTTGCTTATGCTTCACTGAACTGGATTCTGCATTGCACGTGCTTCATTAATTTTTGCAAAGCGTAACTTCTTAAGACTGTGTAACGGGTATGATGATTGCAAAACTCGCGGGATAGCAATTAGATAACTATTAACGCACGCTTGCCGCTTTAAGATATCACTGATTGGAAGAGAAGATGCGCGATGCTTCATGTTCGCGAAAATACTTAAAAGATTGAGTGCAATTTATTCACACCGCATTCGGAAATATCATAAAATTTATTTAATGAAATGTGTGCTTCCTTGATTGTGAATATCGAGGAGCCAATTGTCCTAGAAAGAAAACGAACGGAAGGATCGGTAGGCGTGGAAAAGCAGCTGCGTTGCATCACGTTGTGCACTCGCTGCACGTACATTAACATGCGCGTTGTATTTCGCCGGCGTAATCTTTTTAATGCGGCGCGTGTCTTCGATCATATCACGCTCGGGAAGCACAGTGACTCAGGATATGTGTCAACGATGCATCGATGTGTCGAACGGATGCGTAGGCATCGGACTTTTTGTCCACATAAAAAAAATGCAAATGCTAAATCATTTCTAAATCATTATATTTTTTCGGCATATCATTGATTTCAATTAAAATCCATTTTTCAATCTTAATTGTCAAAACAATAACTGTAAATTTTCAATCAATCTAAATCTAAATGAATCTGAATAATAATTGAAAATGAATAACTTTTTTATTAAAAAATAATGATAAAGAAATATTAAATTTGCTTCTATTCCGCAAACGTACATTCCGTCATATCAGAAGAAAATCGGCACGCGATTCATGAAAATAACGCAAACGTTCGTTTACAGCGAAAGAAAAATGGAAAAAGTAATTTCTCTGCTGGCGCCTCGCGCTGGGTCGGCCGATGGACGACTTGTGCCACGACCTGCAAAGAAACGCAAGGAGGCCGCTTGGCCACCTTGTTGCGCTCGCGAGCGAGCACATGTACACAATCGACTCGTGTCTATAAATGGTTGCTGCTGCGAAAGAAGCATCGCATCGTCCAAGTGGATCTCGAAGAAAGAAACGAGAGGATGGCACGCAATAATGCGACGCAAGTAATGTAGATATCTGCGTCGAATACAGTTGCCACAAACGGCGAAGCGAGATGAGCGAACCAAGACGCGTCCGCGATTCGCGCAGTTCGTATTGAAAAAAAAAATGCAGTACCGTGAGCCATTCTGATTGTGCGTCCTAGGAAGACTTTGATTTTCAAAGCCTCAGCATCTTGAACCGTTAGATCTTTGATGAACCAAGATGAACAAGTTATAGTAAAATACTGTCAGCCGCAAATCCCGCCGATTCAGTATAAAAGAAGAAATAGAGCATCATGATTGAGCATCCTACGTTCATCATTCCGATCATAGTGCTTGTAAAGATTTCGATTTTCAAAATCTCATTTCCTTAAGTCATTATATATTGTTGACGAGGAAAAATGATAGAGCCATAATAGATTACCATCTATAAATCGGATCGCGTGGGTTAAGCGAACGCAAGAAGTGCCGTGTTATCCTAGCTGTATTCTAGGAACCTAGAGTGCTCCAACCTGCGAACTGCGAAGTCTTAGGCTCCTTGAACCGTTAGATCCTATGCCCCTTGACTATCGTGATCTTAACATTCCGAATGGTCAATGCATTCAACTTATTTCTTAACATTTTATGAAATCTGGAAACACCAATTCAAGAAAATTAGAACATATATCAAGTGGTTAAATTGCTATTTAGATCATCCTGTTAAAGTTATCATCGAAAGTAGTTGTAACCGCGAAGCCAAAGATAAATGCGGAAGGAAAAACATTTTCCACGAGGAAACGACATGGAAATGCGAAGATAAAAGACAACGGCATCGGTCGAGAAGGAGAAAAAGAGAGAGAGAGAGAGAGAGAGAGAGAGAGAGAGACAGAGAGGAGATCAAGGAACGTGTGCTACTAGCCCCAGGCTGGCCTGCTTCGCATTGCTACTTCGAGGTGCAAGTTGATTATAGCGAGCATCTCTACCCTGATCCCGCCTCCTCTCCATGGACTGACGGCCGCGGTAAACCGCTTTTTTTTTTCTCAATTGATCGCGAAAAGCGAGGAGAAACGAGGAGACCGATCGGCGATCGTATGAACTTCCTAAGCCGCTAACTGGGCTGCCTGTGAGAACGACAAGACCGTGTTTCTAGGACTTGATTGCAAGATAGTGATATAATCGACAGTTATCGATCGATTTTTTTTTCCTATTTCCTTTTATTTTTTATTAGATTTTTATTTTTTATAAAATTTATAAATATTTATAAATTTTATAAAGACAATGATGTAAAATAAAATCTGTTCTAATAAAATTTAGTTTACAAAATTGAATTTGATTAAGGCTTGTTCCTTCCGATAAACTTCAACTCACTGTCTTACTCTCTTATTCTTTTATATTCTTACTCTTTCACTCTTTTGTTCCAATAATTAAATTAGATATAGATATTATATAGTTTATTTGAAAATGGAACAAAGTCCTAATTCTAGATATAAGAATCTTATTATTATCTTATTATTATACATCTTATTATTATACATCTCTCTCTCGATTATATCCGATAATAATACCATTGTGATTTAATTAAAATCAATCGCGCACACTATCATTTCTTGCGATTAAAGATATCCAATTTCATTTATCTAATTTTTTAGTATAATAATAGTCACATACTATATACATAAAGCTAAATAAAAATTAGATAGATTAGCTAATCAAGCGATGTTATTTGCTTAATTACTAAAGGAAATAAAAATATCTGTGAAAAATAAATATTTGAAATAAACTTTGAGAAAGTAAAATTTGTTATAAAAATTTGTCCACCTATTTATCTCTAGATAAATGATCGACAGTAAATCACACTTGACAGGTAATAACGTGTAACGACGGAACCAACTAATCAAATTCTCGATTCGCATACCAAAGATTAATGCATTTAACATGAATGTAATGAGGGGAAAAGGTTGTTAAGATCTTGGATTCACGGTCACCGATCTTAGAATGGCGAGAAGTCCGTTCGCGAGGCGTGGTCTTTAGGAAGACAATGGATACCAAGTTGGTGTCCTCACGGTGCGTTGACCCAGAGAATAGTCTAGAAACGATTAATGGGGCTTTTACATAACCGGCCTTGTCGCTCTCAAATCTTGGGAGGTCTTGCCCATCGTGATCTCGCGACGATCTAACTCATCGTCTGGCATCTGCATTGTAGTGAGCCTGACGACAATACGCCGCATGAGAACCGGTTTCGCAAAATGCGGGTATAGCAACATACAGCGGATGCCAGTTGCATCTGTTGCACCGAACGCAAAAGCGCAGAAGGAACTATAGATAGTAGTGAGAAAGACCGTTTTAATACATACGATACAAGATACTACCGTTTTTTGTATAACAGTGCACAAGACCGTTTCTTACAGTATCATATAAAGTCAAACACGTTCGATAACTTGGCAATTCAATACTTCTCTAATATGCTATGTATAATGATATAATTAAAGAACTGATAAACTTGAGTGTGTAGATTAGATATGCGTTTTAATCTTAATATTTTTAATTATCAATTTGATAATAATCGGCTTCCAAATATCATAACAAAGAAACTTTCCGCAGACCCACGAGTAATCATAAATTACTAAGTCAATGTACAGTAAATTTAATTGGAGTAAAGAACCGTGTCGCGCCTCGATTCACTGTCGGTGGCGGCTCTCGCTGAGGTCCTTCACCAAGTGGGCCGGAAAGCGAAACCAATTGCGATTGGCGCGGCATGGCGCAGCCAACATGCTCCCGAATGTCCGAAAAGCTTGGCACGATGAGATTCAATGACCTCACGGTTGGTTGCGCGGCGGAATGCGCGCTTTTCGCGGACGACCGATGCAGCCACCGTTCTTTAGGATTCCATCGAGCATAGGAAACGAGGGCCTCCATCTCGACGGTGCAATGTAATTGGGTATGAGAAGGTAGGGGAAGGTCGGTCACGGGTGTATCGCCGCGAGTGGTTGCTAAGTCAAAATCAGTCTATCTACGAAGCGAAGCTTCACTCCGGGATGGAATCGGCAGAAGGAGAAGGAGGAGAAAGACGAAGAGAAGAAGCACAGAGAGAGAGAGAGAGAGAGAGAGGGGGGTAGGAGGCAGTGGCTTCCGCGAATGTTACGGGACTGCATAGCGACGTGGGAGTGCAGCGACTGCACCGGCGCGCGCGTCTTGCACGGACGTGCACGCACGTGCACACACGTGCACACACGCTGATCTTGGGAGTGCGCCGACCCCTACCAGCTCGCGAAACGGTCATTGAACTCCGTGCCGTTCGTCCCCATCCTACCCCGCGACTCGCCATCGCGTCGTGTCGCGTCGCATTGCATCGGGAACAAGCACCTGCGTCGACGCTGACAAAATGACGCCGCTCCGAGTCCGAGATTGTATGGGCGTCGCGACGCCCGAACAAAGCTCGAGATAACCAACGAAATACGATGGCAAGTACCCAAGCACTCTTAGGCTGATATTCATAGTCAGTTCTTACATTTAAGATTGTCTTAAGCCGGTTCTACATTAGTTGCAAGCTGATTGCAAGTTTGTTGCGACAGCCAATATGAAATGTTGATTTCAAAATACAGGCTTCAGACTTACAACAAATGTAGAATCGGCTTTAAGTACAGTTTTAAGATATCACAAGTCAATCGCAGAGCTGTATTAGCATCTTAAAACATTACTTAAGATGATCTTAAAATAAGAATGGATTATGAATACTGACCTTAGAGTTAGAATTTTTAAGCTTTAAAAAAAATGATTCTTCATCGGTTTTATCAATATACAGACAGAAAAATTTTTATTTACTTTATTTTCATTTTTTCTAATCTTCTAATCTTTTCTAAAGAAAAGCACGACGTTATACAAAATTCCGAGTAAATCAGAAAAGAGAACTGAAAGCTAAAATACAGTTGCAGTGGGTAAGGAAATTCACGCAACAATCAGTTTCGCTTTATTATTCTTTTTTGAATCTTAAATTTTTATTATTTTCTTCAGTATTACTTAATGATGAAAATTAATAAAGCATTTCAAAGGTTTTACAATCTTGGTTTTACTTCGAGATTGTGAGGTCAATTACATTTAGCGTAGTGCGAGCTTTACGCGATACGAAGAGTTGAAGGAGGAAGGTGAGTTAATTCTTCGCTCTCTCCCTTCGGCCTCATTAGATAGACGCGCTTTTGCTTCCCGGTGCTTAGGAACGTTCGATATGCGAACGTGGCAGAGAGAAGAAGAGAGGGCCGCTCAAAAAGTGGGAGAGGGAAGGGGGGAGAGGCAAAAAGAGAAGAGGAGAAAGAAGTGCAAGAGGAATAAGAAGAAAGAAGAAGCAGAAGAAGAGGGGAACGCATCCTCGGGGCCGTCCTAACGGTAGGGCGGGTCACTGCACGCGGCTATGCGAATGCAACTCTTTGCAGTTGCACTGCGAGCGCCGGGCAAAGACTTCTACCGACGTGTACACCGGTGCAATGCCCTACCTAGGTGTAACGCTCCCAGCTGCCCTTACGTGTATCCTCGCAGATATGCATCCTCTTTCTTCCTCTTTTCTTCTTCTTCGTCCTCTTCCTTCTTCGAGTCCTTGAACTCTCTCGCGAAGGGCCTCGTTGCGAACAGAGTGGCGGTCTCCACCAATAATAGCCTACGAAGATGTTCAAGGGTGCACCTGACTCTTCGAACGACTCATATCTCGCATAAATGAACAATTTACATAAAATCGATTGATTCTTTTTATATACTGCTATATTTATATACTGCTATATTTATATACTGCTATTTTATATACTGCTATATTTAGTGTCAAATTTAACTTAATGTGAGTCGGCATTTCTCCTACTCAATCATATCGTTATATACTAAAACAATAGTTATATATATTTGTCACTGTATATTTGTCAAATTGACACGATATAGTGTCAAATTTAATTATCGTTTTAGTAAAAAATAACGATATATTAGTAATATATTTAGTAGGAGCAGTGGCGATTTACGTAGATTAAATTTGACACTGTAGATTTAATAGTGTAATTTCAAAAATAATATGTTTATCGTAAGCTCGCAGATTATCGAATACTTAATAAACAGACCTTTGCTCTTTATAATTGTAACTAAAAGTAAGTATGTAAAAAAATCCATCTCAGAGAGAGAAACTAATATTTCGAAAAACCTCGGAATGTTATATCTCGGAAATATGAATATGACCTGTGTCGTCACATGGTGGCGATATAATCTTTCTCTCCACTCATAAATATTTCGTTGTCAAGAAAATTCGTCGTATTTCGTGAGTACGGAACGCGACGTAACAGTACTCCTACGTTTCTACGCTTAAGTACGTTCAAGTCCACGCGCTCGTACGCTCGCGTAGCAAGAGGTACGTGCGTGCGTAAGAGCATGAATGACATAACGATCGTAGAGTCGGCCGTCGACCCTAGATCGCCATTATTGTTGCATTAGCTTCTCTGTGTACGATTTGTATTTTATTTTTTAGCTGCTACGCAGTCGGAAAGAGTCGCAGTTGGTGATATATAAATCGATACTAAATTCTGCATTGTGTAACTTTCTTATCTTCTTTTGTCTTAGACATGTATGTGTATGAGTACGAATAACACGAATAACATGTTCGGTCGTTGACCTTTGGCAAATGCATTGGCGACGCATTGCGTCGACGCATTTAAAGAGTTCTCATTTATTTAATAAAACATTTTTTTTTTAACTAATGAGTTCTTTCTATGTAATTCATGTATAGTAAGAATTTTTATTATTATAAATAAATGAATTACTTTTAACTTGTAAGAAATTTGAAAAAGAATTTTTACTCACACAAAGGAATATGAATTCATATTTGATGTAGATAATAAAACTCCAGATGTTAAATTAATGGTTTGAAGAATTACGAAAGTATACAAAAATACACAAAAGTATACAAATTTAATTTATTTTATAAGAATATTTCGCATATAATAAATAATGTGGTAATTCTGCTAGCAGCCAGAAATGGGCGCCTCATAGCGAAGCGTGCTTGGAGCGCGAAGCCTGTTTTTGTGACCCACATCGTCAAAAGTTCGTTGCCATCATAATACAGACGTAGTAGTTACCTGTGCAATTTTGTTAGATGAATGATCTTTTGCGTGTGACCGCCATTTTCGTTGATGTCTGCAGTACGTAATGGAAAGATACATATTGGGATATAGGTAAGCATTGTTGCATGGAATCAGGAACCACATCTTGAGAATTATATTCTTGACCACGTGGCAGCTTTCACGAGAGGCCGCTTTTTCGATTTCCTTTTCCGGCAGCTTTCAATGAAAAAGCGAGTCTCGTTTCACGACTCGCTCGACCGTCGAAGGTTCTCGATTTCGGGGCACCGACGATGAGAAGGAGGCGATGAACTCGGTCATCGGGCAACAAACTGCAAGCCCCACTAGCTCGCCATCGTGGCTTCCTCTTTGCCTCTCGCTCATTCCCTCCCTCGATCTTTTACTTCGCATTTCTCTTCCTTTCCTGCTCCTTCTTTATCTTCTTCTCTTTCTGATTACGCGGTATATACACGCGTACGTTCACTACGAGGTAACGCTGCTTCAAAGGACGCTTGACCGTGAACTTCTCGACGTTTCTTCGGAGTTTCTCGTACGGAAATCGGGAAGAATCATGTCGACCGCGTGACGCTTCCTTGCGATTTCTTATGGCCGCATCTTAAGAGAAAAGCGATAAAATGGATATTAAGCGAGTTCTAATGTACGAAGTTGCAATTTTTTTTGATCCTTACTTTTTTTATTATTAAAAATCTCAAGCCCTCTAGAATCCTTTAATTCTCAGAATTTTAGATTTTAATCGCCGGATTTCTCTATCTTTTTTTTTAGATGAGTCATGGATTAGATAATTATTACATAATGACCTTATTTACATTAATCAATAACTAAAAAATCGAATTTTTTTTCGAATATTTGAAAATGAAAAAAGAAATACGTAATTGTAAGATATAATTGTCGACGCAATTAATATTCTCGTCTTGAATGCTGTCAACTTTTAATTCTGATTTAATAACACAATGGATTCGCTATTATCACTAATAATTTGATGAAATATGATTTTGCTATGAAGTTGTCCTTACTTTAATATGCTTTCTTCTATCTTAAATCTTTCTTGTTGTATGATTCGTGTATATGTATGAAAAAATTATGAAGTAGCGGTTTTTTTACAATGTAATAATTTCTTAAACAGATGATAGCAACAGGTCGATAGCTTATAGATAAATTTCAGTTTCGTAACCTTAGAAAGGGTAAGAAGTAAATATCTCATATCGCGAATTTACGACACATTTGTTCTTTTATTTATCTCGCTTAACCTTTCCAGAATTAACTCTAAATTGATAAACCGCGTGGCAGGATTCCGCCATTCCCGGAAGAGACGAGAGCGGTGTTGACTCGGCATCGAGGTAATTCCCTGACGAAGGATGTACGGGAATATAGAAGGAAAGGACGAGAAGGCTGAGGGACGGGAGGAAGTTAGGTAGAAATCTCGTGTGCAATTACTTCAAGGTACACCTAACCAGGGCTATGCACTCCGCGGACGAGGGCCTCCTGACAAACGGTGAAAAAGCCTGTAGCGTAACCGTTGCTGTTGCTGCTGCATAGCACATTGACGTCGTTGCTAGTGTGGGTTACCTGGTTAGTGACCGGCCAACCGAGTTCACTGGCATCGGCCCTCTTCCAGGTTGGCTAATCTTGCGATGAACGGAGAACGCCTGCTCGCCTGCTTGCCTCGCTCCTCCGTTTTCCTCCTTGGCCACCTTTTCTTCTTCCTCCTCCTCCTCCTTCTTTCTCCTTGCTCCTTTTGCTCCTCTTTCTTGATGGGAAATTCCCTTGACGATTTCTACCGCAGTTTCCATTGTTTCCGATGCATGTCGATGAAACAATCGACGATCAACTTAATCACTCCTTACAATTAGACTCATGTATGAAAGATGAATTCAGATTTGATCGTGTAATTATTTAATGATATGAATTCGTAATTAGAAAAAATTTTATCATAATGAAGAGTCATGATAGAGATTTGCTTTAATCTATTGAAGGTCTTCTACTTTTTTCAGTCGATATGTGATTAGAGATGCGCAATTTTAGTTGTATTGTCCTTGAATAAAAATTTATTGATAGTATCTTATACGGTAAAGTTTTTACATAATTATTAAGCAATGATAAGACCTGGAAGTTCAATCTGGCAATAAAGAGGTTTATATGCAATGTATGAAATTCAACAATGACACAATCTTTCATACAACGTGATTAATTTTTATCTCACATACTAATCTATTCTGTCCAATCTGCTCAAACCTGACGCATTGGATCATACGTTTCAACAATTATAGCTTTAAACGTTAGCTATGCATGTGCGTACAACTTGTTACAAGCAGGCAAGTGAAATAGGTGTAACGCGTGTCATCAATTTATTATTACATGTAAAGTCACGGAATTATGATTCAGCACAGTTTTCCACAGATAAAAACTTTCTTAATTTTTAAAATAATATACAAAAATGACATTAGATACAACATTATTAAATACAAAAAAATTTGTTTAACAGAAAGGCTAAACTTTTTTAGAAAGGCTAAAGAAAAAAACATTTGTAAAATCTGCCAAAGTATATTGCGTAAAAACTTAAACGATTCGATATATAATTCGCGTTAATGCATGATTTAAGCAATTTAACAACTCGTTCTTTGATTCTTCATCCTGTCGACGAGTATTAAATTAAACGGCGACCATGATTCAACTTTTTGCGTAGTTTTTTGTCTATCAATCCTTGAAGTCGTCTACCTTGGGATTTGATGATCGTCTCCACGCAAGTTGACCTCGGCAAACATAAGAAGGATCCTAAAGGATATCGACTACCGGTTCGCCTTTATCATTCTTTACGATCAACTTTGATCTACAGATTTTTTTATCAAATTATACGATCAATACATAAGGACTTAATTTGTTATTCGCTTTTAGACTTGGAATTTAATTCCAGGATTTTATCATTTCCAATGAAATTCTTCGTGATTAAAACTCGTTAAATATTTGATAAATAAGTTTGGATCTTGTTTTGTGAAGTGGATGCGATAAGTATAATGTAAGTTCGGTGCTGATGCGAGAAATGGCGAGGACAATGCTCGGGCTGAGCCGCTTCGGTGTCGGTCAGTGGCCGTATGCCTTGGACGGTTACGTATCACGTATTCACAACGCGAACTCTTCTTTGATCGGTCATCGGCACGATCCTCGACCATCATGTGCACATACGCGAAACGCCGTAAGGGCGGTGGGTTTCAACAATCTGTACGCATGCACACTAATGCCTTGTACCCCGCTACTAATGGGGTAGTTGTCATATCTCTTTCATTCAATTATTAAAACATAGATTTGATCATAATGAAATGACAACTTTTTATTTATTATACGATCACAGCGTGAACTTTATTTTATATAAATAAAATAAAATTTATTCCGCGAGACAAACAAAATATAAATAATGATAAAATAGATAAAAAATTAGACTGAATAAAAGTGAAACGTGCAAAAGATTTAATTGATTAAGATCGTCTCCGACGAAATCTAGTACGACTTAAATCTAGTACATCTCGGTGACACGAGAGGGAACGGAAACAATTCACTTATCAATATTCTTTAGCAAACGTAATTGTTCGCCTTGATAATCAAACGCAATATATCAAATGTAATCTCGACTGCAATGAATTATCATTCTGATAATTGAACATTTATAGTAGTAATAAAATTTCGATTATTTCGCGAAAATTTCCGAATAGTTCTCACAGTTTAAAGATATTTAATCAGATTGAATACAAAAAGCTTTTAGATTTATCTCGCAATTATCAATTTTATTTTTTGATTCAAAGATGAAAAATATAAAAAAAAATTAATAACCAGTTCGTTATTAATAAGTAATATAATAATATACATATAATCCTTTTACTTATCTTTGGTCCTTTTTTTTATATTATTATATTAGTTATGAAAGATTTAGACTTTTAAAAATCAAAACAATTAAATCTTATTATTAGATACAGCTCTATTTTCGCAAAATTTGAATTTTTATATATCGACAGAATATTTAGATATACTAGTGTAGAAAGGTCTGGAGCATATCGATTTAATATCCACGATGTAACTAAAGCAAGAACAAGACGGATGGCTGAAGTAAAAATGAGAATACTTCATGGGGAAGGGAGGAACAAAGACCGCGTGCACGGCTAAACCTGACTGTGCTCCAGATCTACCGAGCGCTCTAAATTCATAAGTACTGGCAGTGCAATCGAGTCCACTCGGGGCATCGAGTGCTCGCTTATTCGCGTGCTTGGAGTACTGCGCGACGAGCGCGAGCGCGAAAATGGGAGGAGACCAGCCGTGGCGGCTCGCGGGTGTAGAGGAACGGGAGGAGGGAGGTTAGTGAACGCAACTGGACGTCGGTCAGTCACCTCCAACCATATTGCTCCACATCCACTGAAGATAAAACGCGGAGGGGCGGGGAGGGAGGACACGATGGCTGAACTAGATGAACAGGGAACAGGGACAAAGTTATGCATCGGGCAAAGGATGCGCAAAATCGCGCTTGTGTAATTGTCGTGAGATTTCGTTTAAATTTCATCCTCGATCCATCTTCTAAAATAGGTTGCATTGTTGCCATTTTCTCGCATTCAATCGCTTTGACGAATGAGAAAGGAAATTAAGCGACGAAGCGTGTTGATGATTGCTTTTCTAACGTATTTAGATACGCGTCTCAAAGATAGAGCATTTGTATAATTACACATGATACTTGGTAAGGCGAATGTTCGCTTCACAGCGAGAGTGTCACGAAACAATGTGCGATAGCGTGCCGGAGAAAGTCTCGTGAGAGAGTATATCTGGGAAAGCCAATCGTCGTCGCATGACGAGTACGGTTTGTGATGCGATACGTATTTTTCGTATAT
>Ga0157363_1003957_pt1 | contig 13560 bp, 6 predicted proteins | sample AttsexASBM1_FD_111477 | JGI IMG/M metagenome (GOLD analysis project Ga0157363, IMG submission 111477) | Fungus gardens microbial communities from leaf cutter ant in Ribeirão Preto, State of São Paulo, Brazil - Atta sexdens ASBM1 | ecosystem: Host-associated > Fungi > Mycelium > Unclassified ...
CCATATGGTGCAATTTTAATAGTTTACTAAAACGCAAGCAATTCAGCAAGAAAAAATCATTGTGCACCGCAGATTTTAGTAATAATCCTGAATATTTCTTGATTTTGAAATAGCGATGATAAATATCGATCGATCGGACGCGCCTTCAAGGCACGTTAGAAAAGAAACCCCGTCCATCTAGTATGCCATCCTTCTATCGCCTCTTTCACTGCAATTAGTTCGCGCTATAATTAGTTAACGTGCGTCGTAATGTCGAGTGTTCATGTTGGTTAGAAAAGGAGGTAAAACGAAGCTTTTGTACTTGCGATCGATCGTTCTTCCCTCGCTTCGCCCAGTCGTACAGAAACACACGAGTCACGAACACACATACATATTCATCTATACGTGCTAACGTAAAAGAAACACGTTGTATAATAGATGCGTCGTTAGAATCGGAGAATGATCTAGCACGACCGCTTTCGTCGTAGAATTTTACGTTTCTTCGCGACTCACGTGTGAGGCTCTCGTTATCGATCATTAAAAATAAATGGCTGTATGCTAGATTGAAAATTATTTCACTTTTAAGAAACTTAAAGACGTTCTTATGCCTGATTTGAGTTACACATATAAAAAATGAGAAAGAACATCAAATAATACTTTATATAAATTATTTGTATAACATCGTATTAAAGTTTAAAAAATTTTCATTATTAAGAATTGAAATTCCTATAACATTTTTTTTTTAAGATTAATACCTCATATTTAGAAATCTTTCTGAATTATTTTTATATTAAGTAGTAATTAATTAATAATATTATTTTACAAAAAAGACGGACTTTCGATATTGAAATAAAATTCACACATAAAAAACTAATGACAGTGCAACGCCATATTTGGTGCGCATAAAGTTTATAAATATATAATTCTAATTAAATATTGTAAATATCGAACGTTTCATTTCGGAAATTACCAGATTTGTCTCATAATTATTGTGATATTCAAAATTTTTTTTTAAATATGTAACAGCATTAATCTGTCTGTCAAAATTATTTTACACTATTGAGTCTCTATTTTGCTTAAAAAAGTTTCTTATTTTTTTAAATACATTAATAAATTATAGCATTAAATAAAAAAAATTATTTGATTATCTCCGATTACGACGTATTTACGTTCTCCTTGAGAGTGCAGTTTTTTCGTTGATGGCACTGCATTCGTGTCGTCAAATGTGAGTCACGGAGCTTCGTCAGGCAGACCGTTCATAGCGCAAGTCCGTTGTGTTTATCATATAGTATATAATAATATAAATATATGATATAAAAGTTATGAGTGGTAAGTGCAGTAAAGAGTGAGAGAGATGGGTGGCTTAATGACGAGAAAGAAAATATAGACCGCTCTGTCTCTCTCTCAATATATATATATATTATACATACACGTTATACATACACGAGAAGACTAAATCCATAGGTGTTAATATCGCAGGTACGAGTTATCGCCATCATTGTTATTTTGAGGATCCGTTTGTTACATGGTTCACACACACACACATATATATATATATATATGTGTATGTGTACATTATATTATAGCACCGATATCGAGGTTGCTATACGCAATACGCATAAAACGCCTAGAAAAATATGTAATATATTTACGCTCGTTATATCTGATTGCTCATGTATTATATATCATTTACCGCCAAAGGATGAGAATATCGCGTTTCGAGACTAACGTCGATGTCAAAGAATGTTGAAATCTAAAACTGATTGTTTTTTAACAAATCCCATTAGAAAAATAATTAAATGTAAGAATGAAGAGTGAGACGTGATATACACATAATTAGAAAGAATAAATATTTTTCAAAATTGTTACTTCTCATGTTGAACTGAAACATAAATAAGAACTCCCGAAGTAGAAAGATTTTGATAACGTCTTACTAATGTTAAAGACGTCATTTAACATCACTTTGCTACTTGAATTCATTGCTTTTCGCACAGATTTATTGATTATAGTCTCCAGAGATTCTTTAATTAGAGTGGCCATGATAAATGTCCGACAATTTTTCATCAAAATTGTGCGAGCGAGAAAAGATATGACGCACTTTCTAAATTCTTTTTGTGGAATCTCACTCTAAGGAGTGAAAATTAGCAAGGCTTGGAAAAGAGTGGCTCAATTTTCAATCTTTAAGAGTGAGATTTCACTTTTCAGAGTGAGTTTTCACTCTAGAAGTTTTAGAGAGTAAGAGTACCAGGTGTAACATAATAGCGGTTGAATATAATTTGGGTCGAATTTTTGCTTGATGGCAAATTTCTCATAGCGTTATATTGGCTTATAAAATTTGTTTTTTTTTACATGTTGCACTTATTCTTTTCTTATACAGTATGAAAAAAAATTTTATCTTGTTCAAACATAGGTTGTTATCTTATGGCTAGACTTTGATTAGAGGGTTTCTATGATTGACGGCCCCAAATGTTTTCTGAATGATGCGAAATTTCAAATTCATTCGTGAAGATTGGACCCCCTCGGATCTCGAAACGCGACGTTGTGTGCGTAATGACGGGATGAGATACTTTAGATAATTTCGTACAGATAGTACAGCGTTTTTGTATTTAGTTCCTACTCATCCGACGAATTGTGATAAGCGTCTGACTTGGCGATCCTGCAAAATTCAATGCGATTAAGTTTTCGAGCGTGTCGTCGCTCGTTTTCCGTTCAATATCGTTGTATGAATAATTGATCGGTCCCGTTCATCGTGCTTGCAAAATAGTTACCATTTTCCTCCAGACAGAATGCGTATCGGTTATTTCTAGAGTAGCGTGTGAACCGAGTATATTTTTCTAGTTCACAAAGACGCGTTTTTATTCCCGTTTGATCAGGATTTTTCGCTCGTCGATGGACTCGCGTTAAGAGACCTGCCTCCGTGTTAAATTTTTAAATGTGCAAGATTGTTAATTCGTTTAACTTGTAGACAGATAGTAGATATGAAAGTATATGGAACTCTTATATGTATGTTTGAGATATCAGAAATTTTAATATCAACATCAAATATCAAATAATGTTGGACGAAGGTGCTTTTAAATAACTTTAACATCATATCACGAAAACGAATAAAAATAACGTTTGCAGTTCAAATGTCAGGAATTTTTAAAGGGCTTCTTTCAACGACGATTTCCATACAATAGAAGTCCCTGATATAATATTCTAAAGCATTAAGTCATTAAATATTTCTCTTTGTATGTATGTGAGTGTATATGCACGCGTGTGCGTGCATGTGTGTGCGTGTGTCATTTTCGTAAAGTATTTATTTTACTTTAGTATATTAAGTATTTTAAGTTGAAGAATATTATACAGGGTGTCCTCAAAATACTATAGCAAGAGATTTTTTGAAAAATTAAGTCTAAAAGTTATTAGTAAATTTCTATTTCAGGCGATAATTTTTGAGATAATAAGGGAAGAGATAAAATTTAAATATAGTTAGTTACAGACTATATACATTTAGATGGCCATCTATCCGTGAATCTCGGTAGTATTAGTAAGCGTTCTCTAGCACACTCACTAATACTGACAGATACCCATCTAGTCTGTAATCTTAGCTATATTAGAATAGAATAGAATTTCATTCTCTTCAGTATTTACAAAGAGGGAACTTGCCTTACAATCGTTGTTCCTATCTCACTCATCCATCCATACCTTCCCCATACGCTCTCCTATTTTAAATTGTTTATTACTTCTGTCTTTCTTTCTACCTTTATTATTGCTCTTTAATCTTATCTGTCTTAAATATAGTACACACAATAATACATCCAATACACACAGTAATTGACATATTTAAATTTTTATATAGAAACTGTTACTTAAAATAAAAATTTACAAATAACTTTTTTACTTAATTTTCCGAAAACTTTTTTTCTAGTCACGAATTTTGGGACATTCTGTATATAAACGTGTTCATATTTTCTTTTCACTTTCCGGAAATTGTTTACGATCGAATTTCTTTCCGAGTAACTCGTTCAAATTGCTTGGCACTTCGTTCTGCATTCAAGAACACGCACGTCTCTTCGTTCACGAACCTTTTCTTCCGCGGTGTTCTCCAGCAGAATTGAAAATACCCTCGAAGAGAAGGGGATTTTACGGATCTCCGGCGATTTGTCGGAAGTGGCCTAGCCGTTTTCCGCCGCGCGTCGTCGTATTATCCGCTCGTTAAGTCGGAGATGCTGTACGGAGGTGAAATTACGAGCGTGCGACGCGACAGCGTGATTCGAAACGTGAGGAACGGAGCTCGCTATGCGATACGAGATCTTGAAGGAGAGAAGGAGATACTCGTGGATCTCGCTGTGCAGCATGCATCTCCCGTGCACTTCCGTTCGTCCATCCGTCGTTAAGCTCCAGGTACTTTCACTCGGATATTAGAGACGATGACGAGCACGCCGGCTGGCTAATCCGTGACGCTCGTGGACGACAAGCTCGTGAAGATGCGCGCGCGCGATGAAATTATTATCCTTATTATATTCCTATCGAAGCACGAAAGTATCGCGCTACAATGACCGCGTGCGAAGACCGCCGTCTCGCTTCTCGCGCCAAGAATACGAAAGTATCATGAACATAAGTATCGCGAATTATTTTTCTACGCAGCGCGTTTCCCTTTTCAATCATTCGTAAATTTTCTGGCGAGTTCGGAGTCAAGAGATAATCGTCTTGACTCGTTTCAAACTATCACAGATTAGAACTCCAATATTTTGAAATACGAGATTTGCATATCTCCATTTTTCGATTTACAAAACGAACGATGATAAGGAAGACTTTAATGATCGAGTTTTTAATCGTTTTACTTCGTCTTGGTCGTAGACTTTAAGGCTAATTCTACAATGTGCTCCTTGTTATCTGTCTGTTTCTTGCTGTTTATCTCTGTGTTGTTTCTTTCCTTTTTGATCAATAAGAGACAAACAGCAAGAAACAGAAAACAAAAAGTACATTATAGAATTAGCCTAATTGTTGACGTCCATGGGACGAATCTTCAAATTCTTAAATGGGAATATTTAATTAATATTACATTATAAATTTGGAATGTAAGTCTTTGATTTCTTAGTTTCCTGAGTTTCATCTCTTACATTTTTATGCGTTCTTTATATTTATACACTCAAGAAACTAAGAGAGAGAGAGAAATTATGGATTTTAATAATTATCGATTATTCATCTACACTTCGTTTCGATTGAGCGTTATAATAAATTCGTTTGTCTCGATATAAATATTTGTGCTTCGAGGTTGATCTCCTATCATTTCTTTTGTACGAATTTAGAACAGGTGGAGGAATTGTGTGTCAAGAATGTGAGAGAAACTAGTAGACATTATATAATAGCTTATGAGAATGCTCTCATAAGACGGCCACGTATCATTTACATATCAATAAACGTACGTTGTAATCGGCGACGCAACGACAAACCTATACATATCATAAAGTGTGCTCTATTGTATATTAGATAATTAGTCGCGAAGAGAAGGAAATAATAAAATAAGACTATGTATATATAACATATATCCTTTAGGATGAAAACGCTCGTCGTTCTTGGGGTGAAAGGAGATACTTGTGCTTATTCTACTACCACGAGTGTCCTTGTTGATCTTTATGCGCGTAGCTTCATGCCGAGACACTCTTAAGAGAAAGAATTTTGAAAATCTTGTTAAGAGTCTTGTAGAATATTTAAAATAAATATTTTTTAGAATTGCAATATAAATGACTGAAGTAAAACAAAGTTTTTTTGGAATCACTGTGTGTTTCTTCTTGTCGACATAAAGAATCTTCATAATTAAGAATACAAGTTATAATTTCAATTATCATCTTTTTTATACATTCCAGCTATTTGCAAAATTATTTTATTCTTATCTCTGAATTTTTTTTTATTCAAAGGGAAAGGGAATGAATTTTATCAATTTCTCAAGAAGCTCGTGCATCCAAGGATCTATCACTTCCCGCAGAATGACGTTGTTTCGTTGCAAAGTATTATAAAATCGCGAGTCGACAGCCAATCTGTGACATGCGAATACGAAAATGCGAAGTCGAGGCTCGAATAAGAATTAGCGAATACGATCCTTCAATAAAACCGAGATCGTCGTTCACTTTCCCGCTTGGAGACCAAAATGGCGTACTTAATGTTGCGCATCCTAAACGCACGGGATGACTTACCTAATTACGTAGAATAACTTATTAAACATGTAAAAAGCAAAGCGTCCCCTGATTCACCCTCTCCCTTTCCTCCCCATCTCGCCCGGAGGAGTATATCCATGTATATGTATTGCAGAAGCGTTATTGTATTATATGACATTATACGTGTATAATTGACAAACGAAAGAGATGTTGATTGTAAATGTTAAAAATAAACGGTGTACAAAAATGTCGGGCGGCTCATATTTAACGTAGCAATGTGCGGTTTCCATATAATTTCGAGATATTCGTGTAGTCGACAACTAAAAGATATAGCTTTTGAAGTACCTCTTATACTATTCCTTCTCTAAACACGACCCAAGGCAGAGTTGATTTATTTACCTTGAAAACACTGGCAAGCAACATTTAACGTTTTGAAAAAATAACGTAACAGCAGGTAAGACAAGTTTCAACAAGGAATACTTGAGAAAACGTGAATTTCTTCGGAACTATAAATTCGCAAACGATTAGCAACTTAACGGATTAGCAACTTAAATATGATAAGATCGTTGTATGAATAAACTTCAAAGAACACATAGTTGAATCCCTTCTGAGTCTTGAATATCCAATCCGACGCTAACCTTTGCATCCTTTAAAAGAGCATGAACTCTGATATTTCAAGAGGGTTGAGAATTATATACACCTAAGCTGTGCAAAGAGTTAAATTTTTAAAAGGAGTGGAAAAAATAAAATTTGGAGGAATCAGTGAGCGGTACTTGTGTCAATTCGTCAACGTGGCTTATAACACAATTTCGTACATAACTGCATGTTCATTTAAACGAGCTGATTAGAAGGTTCTTTCGGTAAAATTGTTATATTGACTTATTTACTTTTACTGTATGCGTACCGAACTGTACGTTTTTTTATCATATTTACGTTTCTCACCTCTGAAGATGCAACGTAACATTAAATATTAATAATACTACGTGTTACATGGATAAAACGAGAAGATCCAACGATATTTTAAAATTTTGTAGATCACATCCAGAAGAAACCTTGAGATATCTTAATTTTTCAATGGCTAAGGTCGGTATTTATAGTCGATTGTTATATTTAAGATCGTCTTAAGTACAGGCTTAAGATATCATGAACCAACACAGAGCCGTATTAGTATTTTAAGACATTACTTAAGATATTGTCTTGAAATAAAGACTATGAATACTGGTCACAGAGTTGTATCAACATCTTAAAATATTACTTAAGATGATCTTAAAATAAGAACCAACGACTACTAACCTAAGAGCTTTGCAATGGCCATCGCACATTTCAGTTTTGTTGATCAACAACATGATTACGAGGCAGGACTCGCGCCGTCACATTCGCAAAGTCTTCGATATCAATATGCGCTTTTAGACGCTTAACAGCAGGAATAGAAAGAGAACTCTTAGTTATTCATGCCCTCCCGGTATCCGAGCCATGAGAATCGATAAATCGACCATGTCGGCCGACTAACCTTATGCCGAGCTCTTCTTCGTCTCGCCGATCATCTTCCTTTGGATGTAGAGACTTAGAAAGAGTTCTTCTTAAAACGGGAATTCCGAAAATTGAGGTAGTTAATCGACGAAATCAATCACGAAAAGATTTTATTTGAAAAAAAGAAACTAGTTGCGTGACCAAAAAGATAAGATTAAGTCCGGAATTCAGGTCTTTAACTTAGATTGACTTATAACACGAAGATAATTAATTATACAATTAAAAAGACCGCATGAAATAAAGGTAGGAGATTTCCTAAAAAAAAGATTAATTTCTAGTACAACGAAACGGGATGAACAAAAAGTTGATAAATTGACGAGATTCCTTATCAGCATAGCGGCTTTATTATTAGTACAAAAAAGCGTCTTTACAAAATAAATAAGTTACAGGCTCCGAATGTGGAAAATCGAGTTTTCTCGTTTGTTTTCCTTTTTTCGTTTTCTTCTTCTTCTTCTTTCTTTTCCTCGCTTTTCTTCGACATCGACGGAAGTAACGTTCCATAAGCAGACGCTTTCCTGGAAGCCGGTACATGAAAGTGATAATAACATTAAAGAAAGGAAAAAAAATAACTATCTTATTCTTTCGGCCGTTCACGGGAACGCGCCTGCCATCGGGACGAGTATTCCTTCGCTCACAACTTTCCCGAGAACTCATCGCTGTTAAATCTTTAGCACGAATTTCACGATGCGACAAACGATCCTCGCACGTTTCTCCCGTCAGCTGTTGTCATACAGATGTTCCCGTGGAAAAATTTAAATATATCCATGTGATTGTTGAAGAACACATTTGATGATATAACAACGGGATGCCTTCAGCATTGATTTTTTCTGATCTTTATTCACAATGTTATCATGTCCGAGATTATCTCTTCGTAAGGGCACCAAGGCAATCATCTTTCGATTAAAACTAGCTTTTCGGATCGACGTCTCTTTTCTGATAACACGTAATCGATCAAGTTGATCGATCGAACTGACGAATCTTGAGATTGCGATAGATTCGGTTTGCGTCAACGCGGAAAACTTGGTGGAAGCCGACGCGATTGAGCACGGAGATCGTCTCGCCGGGTGAACACATATCTGGATTAGTATTGATATCCTCCATTGCTGGCGTAACTCTGTCCGCCACCTCCACTTGGAGCACCATAAGACGACGACGGTCTGCCACCGCCACCGCCACCGCCGGAGTAACCGCCACCACCACCGCCGGAATAACCGCCACCACCGCCTCCGGAGTAACCACTAGAGCTGAGGATAACGAGAGCAAATCATGAGAAAAACTTTTTCTGAGAATTGATAGATTGAAGAAAATCAATGATAAAAGAAATATAGAGAATAAATAAGGAATTATAACTACAATTTTTTAATTGAACAAAGTTGAAATTGAACAATAAAAAATAAATATATCTCAAATTAAATAAATAAATTTTATAATTTCAATATCTTAAAGATGTTTATATAATTAGGACTGTAATGTGAAACTGATATTAAAAAAAAAATTCATTGAGCTAGTGTCTTGCGTAAAATAAAAAAACAGCCTTTGGTTTTTTTATTGAGTAATTTCTGCGTTATCATATCTTACCCTCCGAAACTGCTACCGCCGGAATATCCGCCGCCACCACCACCAGAGTATCCTCCGCCGCCACCACCGGAATATCCGCCACCACCGCCAGAGTATCCTCCGCCGCTACCACCAGAGTATCCACCGCCACCTCCCGAGGGTGCACCGTAAGTTGAAGATATTCCACCACCACTAGAGTATCCACCTCCTCCAAAACCGCCGCCGCCACCGGAACTGGGAGCTCCGTAAGTAGACGAGGGTTTGCCTCCACCTCCAGAATATCCACCTCCACCGCCGCCACCGCCGCGCGGTGCCCCATAGCTCGACGAGGGCGCACTGTAGGTCGAAGAAGGTGCTCCATAGCTCGAGGAGGGTGGCGCTCCATAGCTCGAGGAGGGTGCCCCTCCTCCGAAACCACCACCGCCAAAACCTCCACCACCACCACCGGAAGGTGCACCGTACGTGGACGATGGTCTGCCGCCTCCACTTGACGGTGCTCCATAAGATGAGGATGGTTTACCGCCGCCAAAACTGCCGCCACCACCGAAACCACCACCGCCGCCGAATCCACCGCCTCCACTAGAAGGAGCGCCATAAGAGGACGATGGACGTCCTACGGATGGTGTCCCGTAGCTGCCGGAGGGACGAGATGGAGCTCCGTAACTGGAGGACGGTGCCCCGCCGCCGAAACCTCCACCTCCACCAGAGCTAGGTGCTCCATAACTGCTGGAAGGTGGTGCTCCATAGCTGCTGGAGGGTGGTGCTCCATAACTGCTGGAAGGTGCTCCACCGCCGAAGCCACCACCTCCGAAACCGCCGCCGCCGCCGCCGCCGCCGCCGCCGCCGCCGCTGGACGGTGCTCCATAACTCGAGGACGGTGGTGCACCATAGCTGGAGGACGGAGGTGCACCATAGCTAGAGGATGGTGCTCCACCGCCACCACCACCTCCACTGGGTGCTCCGTATGTCGAGGAAGGTCGACCACCTCCGTAGCCACCACCGCCGCCGCCGCCGCCGCCGCCACCTGAAGGTGCACCGTAGCTCGTCGATATTCCTCCCCCGCCGCCGCCGGAATAACTTCCACCGCCGCCACCTCCTAGATTAGGTGTGCCGTAACTGGTTGACGGTGGTAGATAGTTGCCTGAGATAGGCGCTGGAAAATAATTCCAAGATCTAAAGTGTTATTTTTTAAAAATTTTATTTTATTCTTTAGGAAATTTTATTCTTAAGGAATATTTTAGAGACAAGAGAGATGTAAATTATATATTGGTTGTCGCAGAAAATTTTATTGCATTTTGATTAATCTTATATTTCGGAAAATAGTATTTAATCTGTAATCTTAAAAATTACTATAATTAATTCGACTGCTCTCTCAGTAACTTATGCTTTCTCACATTGCTGGTGACTTTTTATTACGTCTTAAAATTACCACCAAGAATGTTTATTGTTTGCGGTAACGTTATTAGACGAGATGATAAGTCGGCAATAGCATTTACGCGGCTTCCTAGCAATCAAGATTGGAAGTTAACATAATACAAAGTAGAAATTCTAAAACTTCGTTTTCTCTTTCCATAGGAATTTATACAACTATCTAAGTCTTTGTAATTGAACATTATCAACAGATTTTAATTCCGCTTAACAATGTTTTAACAATCAAACAAATATTGTTAAAAACTTAATTCTGTTTAATAACTTGAAATTTAAAACTGAACTAAGTACAAAAATCAAAACAATTTACAGAAATTTAATTAAATAAATAAAATTTCATTTATTTAATTAGATATTCTCACCAATCTAAATTCATATTACAACAATTTATAGGAAATAAAAAAGACTAAAATTTCCTTTATTTTAAGAAAACAATGTCTACATTATAGAAAAGGAAAATTCGCAACCAAGTCAGGGAATTATGTTCGCGATAGTATTCTAAACCGACTTAGTCACGGAAGTCGTAATCAGACCGTGACGATTTCTTATCGCGGGATTTGATCTGCTTCGCGCTATCATCATCAGCGGAGTCGTCGTAAGACAGTCATTACAAGACGCTTTGTGTCGTACAGTCGAAACACCAATGCGGATTTTCACAATAACAGTGTTCTTTTTTTGTTTGTTTAAGCACGCATTAACGCGCCAATTGAGTCACACTCGCTTTCATCGCGGCTGATGCGCCAGAACGCGAACAGCGCGTCCGATTGATTTATCGCGCGAGCGTGATGCTCCATCGCGACAGTTGAAGAAGCGATTCATCGCTAGTATCATTTACGACCGGTCGACAATCATCTGCTGAAACCTGGCGAGTCAATTAATCCCGGATCAGCGATTCGCTATTCTCCTATCTGTTCTCTTACCTAATCTCTTGAAAGTTCCGTACACCTTCAAAAAGATCAGTGGGATCTAACATACCTTTAATACCACTATCACAGTGTATAATTCTTACCGTCTTGGTAAGAATCTTACTCTCTTAATGCCATGTGTGAATTTATAACCTTTTGTATTTATATTAACATCATTATGATGTGAATTTAAAACCCATGTTAAATCCATGTTATATTGGTGTTATATTAACATAATGAGAATTATATGTAGATATTGCATAATGTATAATAAATACATGCTGATAGTTTTTAGAGTGTAATAGTCACCGGGTTGAAATAATTTCATTTTTGCCGCGTATTTTTGTTCTTTGAAATAAAAAAATTACTAAGTATACTTTAAATATTTTAGAATCTAGAAATACAGCTCTACAAAGATTTTAATTTTAAATAATTGTTGAAATGAACACATTAAATAATTGTGGAAATGAGAATTTTTGAAAAATTAGTCTTTTTACTAAAGAGATTATAACTTTTTTTAATGTCTTATTCTTTTTGATAAAAATTTGTGGTTATTTATCAGAGATATGAGACTTTCAGAAAAAAAATAATTGGCATTCCAAAAAAAAATATTTATTCTGGGAAATAAAAAAGAAGCCATTTTAAGTTTTGAAAAAAAGAAGTGTGAAATATTATCGCATGAAGGATTGATTATTATATTAACCAGAAATACATTAATTAAAGATATAGAACATCAAAATTTTTTTTGGGGTCAATTTGATTTCATATGACCATGAAGAGTTAAACAAATGGATATTTAATTCCTTCAATTTAATCTCTCGAGATTTAAAAAAGGAATTTATTAAAGATTTCGCTTCGATTTAAAAGAGACAAATAATTCATACGGCTGAAAACTTGATCAGAGCTAAAGAGACAACAAATAGAAAACAATTACGTTCAGTTTGCGACATATAAAAATTGAATGGAGTAAAATAAAGCGAATCGAAACGAGAGGCGCGCGGTAAAAAATCAAATAAAATAAAGTTTTAAAATAGAACAAAGGTGGACGTAAATAAAAAGCGTGACAAAATAATATAACGAAATAAAAACTAAAATCCGCTTTATCAATTGTTTCATTTTGAGAAACTAATTTGTTAACATTTTCCCACAAAACACCGCAATAATCTCCGACGCACGCGCGGCATTTAAACAATGACTCGCGTGTGGGCGCGTGACGTTTACACGTGTTAAAATCGAAATCAGAACAGTGGTGAAGTTTCGGTTTTGCACGCTCGCGCAAGTTAGATTACGCTAGATCGCACCTGATAATGTTCTGATTTATACAACGATCCCAACACGCCATGCGCAATTTGCTGAGAGATGCTCCGTCCGATAGTTCGCGTCTCCCTAATACTTGACTATTTCAAGCCCGGTGCACACGGCTTCTGTTTTTTCAAGCGTCCCAATTTCACAAAATCGCCTGCATTACTCGAGGGAAAGAAAAAACGCTCGAATGATCGAGTAAACTTAAAAAAAATGTCCGATGAATAAATTAAGATAATCCATGTATGTAAAAACATATGGTTGCTTGAATGACGAAAATGCTAGTTATTAAAGATTTTCCTATAATTAACCGATGGCGTGTGATGAAACTACGTAAAATAATATGCCTACAGGCACGCTTGAACCTAATCGGAAATATAAATTAATTCGAGAGATAAAAAATGAAACGTTTTAATCAGAACTTAAAGCAGGTATATAATAAAAGACTTATAACATGTTTACGCTTGAAAATATAGAGAATTTGATTATCAAGATTTAACGCTTAATCAACTACGTTTTAACTTTATCTCTTGATTAAGCATTTCGTTATGTCGATTTAGGGTGGCAGGGAATATATCGAGAAGAAATTAATTTTTCACAGCATTCTTTTTACTTATATTTAAAATTTAAATTCAGGGAGCTGATTATAATCTTAATGAAAAATCTGATTCAATGTGTTTAAGAACTAAAAGTGAAAACTGCCAAATCGTCGCGCAAAC
>Ga0157363_1003958_pt1 | contig 13560 bp, 7 predicted proteins | sample AttsexASBM1_FD_111477 | JGI IMG/M metagenome (GOLD analysis project Ga0157363, IMG submission 111477) | Fungus gardens microbial communities from leaf cutter ant in Ribeirão Preto, State of São Paulo, Brazil - Atta sexdens ASBM1 | ecosystem: Host-associated > Fungi > Mycelium > Unclassified ...
AAACGAGTTACGTGTTGAAAAATACGAACTTTCTTCGTGGGAGTTAATAATGTCGAAAAAAGTGGAGTTTAACTGATCACTTAATTTAATAGATTAATTGACGCCACTCACTTTCACAATAAAGTGGCGAAAGGTGTCTCCTCGCTGATCGATCAAAGTTAGAATTAATGGCCTTGTTACTTTGAATTTTTCTTTATTCGATAACAAAAGATAAAGAACAAGCATATTACTAACGTGGTCTTTCGTGAAGAGTTAATTAGTTGATTAAAGAATAAAAGAGTATTTTTTAATTAAATATCTATTATTTAATTTTCGAAAATAGCAATTGTAGTGTGTAGTTTGTGTAATTTATGCAATGCTATAAATTTGTTTATTTGTTGAAATGCCACAAAGTCCGGGAGAGCCTTTTCACAATATATTAAAAGACTGTTTAATTAAATAATTAATTTATGACCCGTGATGCTCCAACCGCACTGATAATTGCAGTAATTAATAAAAGAATGCTTTATAAAATTTGTTACAAGCGGAACAACTGTACATGCGAAACAAATCAAACTGAAAATTTAATTGTACGTACAATATTCTATGAGCTCCTATCATTTTAACAATTCATTTATAAAACAAAATGTACACATTGTGCACAAGTTAAACAGAACTGAAAGTTTAATGTACGTACAATATTCTGTACGTTCCTATCACTTAAACAATTCGTTTATAAAAAAACATAAAACGTATTTGTAAGTTTTTACACAAATTATCTGCGTTACATTTAAAAATATTCTCACATAAAACTTTATTTTTTACTGTATCAATTTATAAAAAAAAACGTACTTTTTACATACTATGACTTTTGCCAGCAAATCCAATTAAACCAGAATCCAATTAAACTTCTATTTTTACAAAAACCGATATGCATTTTTAAAAAAATTCGTTAGCGTTTGACAAGGTTTGTAATTTGTGAAAAATTTAAAAGGAAACTGCGTAATGAGACGAAATCGAAGAAAAAGATCAAATGAATGAAATGAATGAAATGAATGAAAGGGTAACTCGGAGCTAACAATAAATTGTCTAGCAACGACATTCTGTCACGTGTACTCGTTATAGATATGTGCGAGTGCGGCCGACGACTGCACTCCACTGAATGCATCTCGTTATTTTTGTCGTGTGAAAATCCTGGCACGCGAAGGGTGGAACTGCGGGGAGATTGAACGGCGGGATGTGTTTTAAAGTTCGAGAGCACGTCCGATGTGCAAGAGGAACTGAGCGAAAAGTATTAAGGCGACTGGTGGAAGGAAGACTCTGAAAAATACTCTACGTGCTCGTTAAAATCCCATCTTAAAAAATCTCTCACGTGGCGCGACCAGACGCGCGTTCTGTCTGAAAACGGCGAAAAAAAAAGATGGAAATAAAAATTAGCTGCTTGGACGTGTTTAACAAATTATGTAACGTAAGAAACACATTTTGGAAAATATTTTTAAACTTTATCACTTGACAGCCTATCTTTGAAATGTGTTTTAAAATCGTATTATTAGTGATTTTATGAATATAAAATAAAAAGAGAATAAAAGAGAATAAAAGCTATCTATTATTCGGGCTTTCAATTTTCAATGTTGTTAATTAAATACGAATAATTTTTATTTCATAAAAAAAACAGTAACGTAATGCATGTTAACATGTAGCACGTAAAAATATTCTCGAATATTTTGCAGTAATCCTGTACACTGAAAATCCAAATTATACACGTGTTGTGAAAAATAGAACGTAAATTGTATGAATGTCAGACTTTTACATGCATTTTTCATCTTAAAATATTTGCATATTTTCAAGCTTGAGCGAAAAAATGGAGAATTAACGAATCAACGAAAAGATAGTTTGCTAACGAATCGACTACGAAGAGAATGAGAAATTCGCAAGCTACCTGTTATAGAGCGACAGCGTAACGTTTGCAGGCGTTGTTCCGCGAACATGTCTCGTTATTTCGCGTGGAATGAAGCAGTTTAAAGTTTGAACGCCTGTTGGGATCGCGGAAAGGGCTATGCGAACGAGACAATTAAGAGCAGCAAGGATAACGCAGAAATGCGGACGGCGTTCGAAGTTGTTTCACGGGACGTTCCGGAATTCATTCGTTAGGACGAATTTCATCATGTTTGTGGATTTTATTTCATAAACTCAGTTATGAATTTTGTGAAATGAAAATGGAAAATTTTATATGGCAAATAAAATATGTTCAATAATAATCGTGTTATTGGTATGCGATAATAAAATGTAATGTTCAGAAGTTGATATTGCTATATAATAATTATTATATCTAATTATTATATCTAAATAATTATTAATTATCTAACTAAAAATATTATTATTATCTAAGTAAGAATAATAATTATAATTTATAAATAAGTTAAGTGTTACTTAGATCCGGCAGAGAAAAGATTAAACCGACTTTTGAAAGGAACTGAACCAAATCGGTACAGATGCGCGGGACGACAAATTGGCTGCGGGCAAAACTGCTCACGTTCCAGTTCGCGGTGCTCCGAGCAAAAGTACGCAGCGCAGTTGCATACTTTGGGATGCGTTCCGTTATTTCATCGCCCCGAAGGAACTCGCACACACAGACCGACCGAAAAGTGGGCTGCTGTGGAAAGTTTTAAAGTTTGGACACGCTTTCTCGAGTAGACGGGGGCGGGGGAGAGGTCGTACGGCCCGGAAACGAGCAAGGGTGAAAGAAGAAGAAGAAGAAGTGTAGGGTGGATGAAGAAAAGTACTGTAAGCAAGAAAGGCAAGAAATAGAAAAAGAGGGAGAGTGGAGGCAGGAGGGGAAGGGTAAAAAGCTCTGTCACCGCCCTCGATGAGTCATCCTATCGATTGCTCGAGCGAGTGTAGGTAAAGCTGACGGAGGTGAGGGTGGGTTTTTACCGTGCGCCTTTCTTTTAGCTGTTGGCGTCCTTACGTAAGTCCTTCCTACGGAATATTAAGTTTCATAGACGCGGAACAACCGACCTCCATTCCTCCCTTCGTTTCGCGAATGAAGGGCGCGTGCCGGTCAAATAACGGCAAAGTTCGATCGGTGAAACCGATCGTTTGTTATCCTGCCACTTTCATTTTAAGAACATTTTCTTTTCATGACCGAATTCTATGAAATGCGCTCGAAATAAATGATGTTACTAATAGTAATCACGAATACTAAATAAAATTATTCACTTTTCTAAAAGACGGAGATATTAATACAATAGAATCTTATATGTGACATGTATAAATATAATTAATATATAATAATAAAGCAATAACCTAGAGAAAAAGATATTTTAGATTACATTATCAACTAAATATGAAAGTGGATGGCGCATTGCAGTAAAAGGTGGTTGCGGAAATAAGGTGATTCCTACACTCGGGCTCTTATCGCGAAATTCAACGGTTAATCGATTTCTCCAGTGTGCGATTATGCGAAGAGCAGAAGCTGAAGTTCCTCACTTTATCCCACCGCGCAGCACTGCCCCCCATAACAATGAAGTTACGGACTTAAATGTCTCTCGCATGGGAAACCATGGAGAATGGGGTGCGAAGAACCAAGTGCCGCGTCTCGTTATAGCAAAAAAAGGCCGCGGCAATTCTGAACGCGGTCGTTAAGCTTAACGACGTGCACAAGATGGCGGCAAGGGAGGCGGGACGATAAGGTCAAGATTTTTCGGCTCGCGTTCTACGGCAACGCTCTCTTATTCACGTTGCAACCTCATTTCGCTATTCCACGCGAGCGTATTTCAAGAAAATTACCCGCGTTCAATCAACAACATTGAAAGCCCAAATAATAGATAGCTTTTATTCTCTTTTATTCTTTTCTCATTTTATATTCACAAAGTCACGAATAATTGCTACATATTTAATACACATTTATAATGTAACTTAAGTTACATTATAAATGTGTGTTAAATAAGTGATTTTATATGCAAATGTACTATCATTTACACATAAAATCACTCGCTGAATAAAAATCTATTAAAAATCATTATTTGTAGTTACAATTTTAATGCATAAAATAAAAATAAAAATGAAATGTTTCAAAGTTGTATGCATTTTTCCTTTACTCCCTTTTATGTAAAAATTTAAATACTTGTTAAAATCATATTTTATCATGTTCTACTTGCAAACATTAAGGGAAACATAACGAATGGGAATTATCAAGTGCGTTTAAATTTTCTATTTGCAAGTAATAGCATATTTTAGAAACGTGGCATAATTCTATAATCTACTCAATTTGAGTTGGATTTGCCATTGATGAGTAGACGATGACCGTTCGATGTTATCGAGAGAAGTGGATAACAATGAGTGTACGAAGGGGTTACGACCGACCAAGGAGAGCCGGTTAGATCTCCGTGGGGATTGATATGGCGCGGCTAATAGCATTTAGGGGTTGCGTGCGGCGCCGCACGTGAATGGCGCCGGTACGTCTAAGCGCCTCGACGCCGAGTATATTTTCCGGGTAGATATACGTACGTCACGATCGTTGAAAGAATTGCTGAATAAAACCAAACAAAGAAAAAACTCGCAGCTATACACTTTTCGGAGAAGCCAATCTAGGTTGCCAAGATTGGCTTCCCCTTTTTCACTATTTTTTTAAGTGGAAAATGATTGCTTGTTAAATTAAAAAAAAATCTTTTACATAGATAAAATATCTTTTATGTGGTACAAATGAAGCGCTACGAACTTTTGTTCAACCCAATATTTTCTTTGTGTCTCATCGACTTTCGTGTAATTATTTCAAAGAAATTTCGAGAAATATAACAGATGTTTAGCGAGCTCGCAATTAACTTGGTTCTTTGTGGTCTTTGTGCATCGAGCGACTCGCGTTTATCTTTTCTATATTGTAACATGTTTAGCATTTAAACATACTGAAAGAGCAATCTTGCTGAAAAATCTAAAAATTTTACTAGACACAGATCTGAAAATAATTTTATTAATCGCTGGACTATCAAAATAATTTTGCAGGAATCTTAAGCATGATGAGCAATACTGCAAAAGTTTTGATATTCTAGCAAATAATGTCATCCTACTTAATTATTTTTTAGATCCGTATTTCTAGCTAAATTTTTAGATTTTTCAGCAAAATTGCTCTTTTAATTCATTTAACGTTTCTTCGCTGAGAAGTGTAATAAAAATATTTCTAAGAATAATTTAGAAATAGATCATTTAGGAATAAAGCAATACATCGTTTCTTTTATGGCCACAATGCAAGAAGATACAAAGAAATCCCTACGATGACAAAGTATCCTGTTCCAGCCAATTTTCATTCATAAAGATCGCTTGATAATATGACAAAATCGAAATTTCTATAATGCAATCCCATAACATAGGGAGGATTTTATCGACAGAAATAACACAGACAAGTTTTATTATTCGAATGCAATGTGACATTTTGATGGCGCTTATACAATGCGCGAGCAACAATAAAATCTCAGTGGTAAACGACCGAATCGGTTGACCAACTGCAACGCGCGTCTGACTAGTCCATTTTCACTTTAACGTGGAGCTTTGTACCGGGATGATGTCGCGGCATTTAAAGTGTCAATCCACGCTTCATGACACGTGTAAAGATGATATAAACAATGAATAAATGTTCATTCAAATCGGAGTAGAAGCAGTTGTCGTTTTTATCTTTAGCCTCTTTCCGTCGAAAACGTTTCATTGCTTGAGTGTTTGCTCCAGTGATTCTAAGGCTCGATTCAAATGTAAGATTAATTTTAATCTCGATTCAATTTACTCTTTACCTTGTAACTCTAAGAATTAGAAAAAGATAATCAGTTAATTAAATTAAAAATTGAGATTAAAGTTAATTATATTTATAGAATCAGGCTTTAGTAATTTCAGTTGATGATTGAAAGAGATTTAATGCGTTGATGGGGAATTTTAGATATAAATATATTAAATATAGCTATTTCAAATAAAAAGAGAAAAATCTTCTAACAAATATAAAAATATAGAATTCTAAATATAGATCTTCTAAAAACAAAATATAAATAAGATATTTTAAATAAAATTACACAAAAACTTAAGGATTTAATTTAAAAATATATGACATTATATCACTCAATTACAATATTAATTTTAGTTAGTGACACTTTAAGAAAATTAAATTTAATATCAATGCGTCGGTCAGCTTATTGTACGAGCAGTAATACTGCAGAGTTTTCTACAAAGCATTGCAGTATTCACATCAAAAATTTTAATTTAATTAGCTACTGGTTCGTTACATATTTAAAACGTATTTCCTGGCGACAGAAAGAGTGTTCTATTTTTCAGCTCGTTTCGTCGAGGTGTTACAACGAGGTAGCTGCTTCGCTCATTGCCATTTGCTGATGCAATGGGTGATTTAATTAAAAGTGAGAACATCAGTATAATAACGCTTTCACGGAATGATACATCTATCGCAAGCAGATAGAAAGACGACGAAAAAGGGATTTCAAATATCAAACAAATTTTCATTTTGCGATTAATTCAGAATTAATTAAATGTATTTTATCTAATCGCATTTATGTATTTACAGATAACATCGATTTAATTAAAAGATAGAAGAAGGCTCTCCTTTCAAAAATATGATGATTAATTCTTTATCTCTGACAAAATAAAATTTTTCATTGGAGACAGCTTGCTCTATTAAATCTTAACTATCTTAAGTGTTTGTTGTTTTTGCAGAGTTACTAAAAAATAGCATGGCGTATGAAAGTGGCCGTATAAAAGTGGATATTAAAAACTGAAACAAAAGCCGGAACTGCCTTCACAAAGTGCTGGCATAGAGCCATTCGTCACTGTCTAACAGCCTGAGTTATCGATCTGTTAGTGGCGTGTGTAGCGACACAAGCAAGATGATTCGTGTTATTATCTGTCGAGATATATGGGAAAGCTGTCCAGATAATTAATGCAAATTATGTCTTGTTAATTCCAAATAGTGCATAAATATTATTAGTATTTATAAATCTTTTATAAATTGCAATTCAAATAACTTTTGTTAATAATTCCTCTATTGTTATGTAAATACAACTTTTTAAATTATTTTCGATATTTTCCTCGATTGAATGTAGATTTCTGTAAATGTAAATTTTAAGCAATTTGCTTGAGAAATCCTAGATAAAATAATGCGCTACATCATTCTCAGCGATTCTCTTCACTTACAATCGCCATAAGTGAAGTTCCGCGGCGAAGATTGTCGGGGTTCCCCCTCGATGAGCACGCAGTGTCCTCGTTAGATTCGCATTTAGATCAAAAACCGTACCACCATAATGAGCCAAGTTCGACCGTCGTTTTTTCCCATTTGGGCCCTCGCGCCGTCGCGACGCCGTCCGGGTCTGACATATGTACTCTTAATGATTCCCATGGCTGGATTCCAGCAGGCGGTGGCCTTCTCAAAAACTTCGCGAAATTCGCACAGCTGATCGTCCCGATTTAGCTGTGCCGCTTCTTTATGGAAGAAGTTGGAGGGAACATCGAATTATCCGAAAAACTAGTGGAAAAGCACATTTGTGGATGCGTTTTATTTAAAGTGTAGTTATCATAGTAGCGCAATAATTCTTCGTGATTATGTATACTTTCCAATAAAAATTATCAACACTGAATACACTATGCGCTTCCCGGCAGAGTTGGCAAGAGTTAAAGGAAACTTTACGAGCGGCGTGTAGTGTAAAAGCCGCATAAATCGCCCTACGAGAATTCCAACAAAGTACCCTTGAATATCCATATCGCGGCTGCCGTCGCGATAACTTCAGGACGTAAGCCATCGTCGATTCGAGTCTGTACAAGACGACGACTTATATGCTACGTGTCCCCGCGACGCTTTCTCGCGAAAAATAATGGTACCGTAATTTATTTTTATATCGAGGGACGATAAATCGCGGTTTTATGGCGACCCGTTAAGATTTTAGTACGCCCGCGAAGAAAAAGAGCGGTACGTGTCGCCGGTCAAGTCCGTGAGCTTTGTCGTTCGTGCGCATCGTGACGATTTTTCGATCGTGCCTTTATATAGAATAGACCCCCGTAATCGATGTGTGTTGACTTAAGCTGCAGCTCGGCGGTAAAGACCGGATTTTTCTAAACGAGATGTTTCTGAATCGCTGCCCTTTCCGTATTTAGCGCATTGGTTTACGTTAGATTTTTCGTATATCTCTATTATTGCCAACAGTATGTATATTATGAACTAATCTTTTCGTTATTTCTTAATCCTTACGTCATTGGATTCAGAGTAAGAATCAAATTACTCGTGGCTCTGAATTATTTCAATTACTTTATGTTGACAATTTTTCACTTTTCCCATTATTTGTTTTATGGTAGACGTATCACTCTCTTACTTCACAAGTGACACAACTCAAACATGATTCTTGAGTTATTACTCTGAATAAGTTAGGTAAACATTACTCTATCAATCATCAAAAGTGAACAAATCTTTCGCAAACTACCTTAAATTTCGCTACTTAATCAGATCACTTGGATCATTGAAGAATGGTTGTGTGTTTTTCAAAAGGATTTTATACTCTAAATTTGAAAAAATTCTGATATATTCTTTCAACATTTAGGAATATGATTAAACAATTACATGATCCAAAATTTTTATTCTTTTGTACATGTCCGAATTTGAAACAAAATCGGTAAAATAATTAAAAATTGAAATATCGTCTTCAAATCTCCATGTGGATTGCAAAGAATTAACTTCATAAAAAATTGTCAAAATATATAAGGGTAACTTTTTAAAAATTATAAAAATCGTTACAATTCAAAAAGGACAATTTTTAAACGGTTGTGTAATAAATATAGCAAAAATGACAATTGATTATATTAAGAATATACTCCTTTTGTGAATATTTGAATAATAATTTTCTATCAAGTCGAAAATAGAAAAATCATTTTTTCTATTTTCTGAGACATAATTTTTTGAGCATTTAGAAATTAAGGGAGCGATGTGTTTCAAGTAAATCTAAATTACAAATTTATTAAGATATATTAGCATACATTTACGTGCACAAGTATATAACTCAATTAAATCTTAATTATCTGCACGAGTATATACAATAACTCTATTAAATCACTCTCAATTAAATTTCTGAAAAATAAAATAAAATTACATAATCTAAATTCATCAATTACGGTTAATGCTACACAAGGCTTACAAGGGGTGATTTATTCTCGACGATGGTTTCACTGCGGGAAAACATATTGTCGTCTAAGAACCTTATCCCGTCTTGCCGCCACTTATCCGGGTCTAGCGTTTTACGAGCGCCCGTTTCGCTCGCTGCGGTCTTGTCGTGGATATTTCTCGGTAAGGTGTTTTTGACCCTCACCACCTGCATCCCCATCAGGCGATCCACCTCCGGCTTCGTTTGTCCATTCGTCGATACTAGAGTCTCGCGCACCTTAACCCCTTAATGTCCATCGAGCAGCACGTACATCCGCTACGACGGTCTTAGAGGCATCTTTCGGTTTTACCGTGCAACCGTAAAAGCGATATTGCAACCGGTCCTGGTGAAATTTTCACCAGTAAATCCCCCGTCCCTCTACGCTTGCGACTCGACTAATCCTTTTAACTATCGGTCACTGACTTGTCCAGCCATTTACGACACGACGACTTTTACCGAACACGTAGTGTCGGAATTATATAAGATCTCTCCGTCTTCACTCTCATTTAAATGATCTTGGACAATGGAGAATATTATTTACGAATGCGCTGCTGGAGTTTTGGTGTTGGTCCACTGTGTTGTAAATTCAATTACTTGAGTAATAAAGTTTTAAGTGCTAACATTCACAAGTGTACAAGGAAAACCATTATGCATTAAAGTTCAATAATTTTACCTAGTACTCGCACAGAGTGTGGTATAATGACGACAATAAGAACGTAATATATAAGGGCATATGGACAGTTAAGACACATTATAACGCCATCATATCATAAGAGAAAGGAGCGTAGTTTGATTATACGTGAAACAAGGCTTTGATCCTGTGTACGTTTGTGACGACACGTAATGACTCGTAATACCGTACAAAGTCCAAGTAATGTCATACTATTCGCTTCGACGAACGGTAATTTGAGAAAATGGCACATAATTTCGAAATATATCGGTAAATCGCCATCTCCAAGCTTCCAAATTGCTGTTATTACAGTTAAAAAATAAATTTGATAAAGAATTATTTACACTTTTTAAGAATTTGTACGCTACGTAAAATAATAAAATAAATTCAAACCTTTAAACATTTAGTGGTTTCAGCTCATAAAAATCTGATTTATATTTTTTAAATCTGTATAACGAGATAAGAAATTTGCAGCGGTCATTGCTGTAAGTTCATAAAGAAAGTTATTTTTAAAAGCTATCAGGATGGCTCTACTATGACACCCGGTTCCATTTTCTTTTCTTCTGCTTTTAGCCGTGGGAGAAATGGCGTAAAATGTATGGGACAGTATCGTTTAAAATCCTTTCGGAAGAGAGAGACCCAGTAAGAAGATAAAGTCTTTCCAAAAGGAACTTCCCGATTAAGGGAACGCGGATTATAAAAGTTACCTAACGGTGGAAGCCAAGCAAGAAAGCTTTCGTCGGGAGCTCCTTTTCGACGAGTTCTGGTCTACATTAAGATAAAATGTGTTCATCCTTCGCTGCGAGATAAGTCCGAAATGAATTTCGAGAAAGGAAAAAACCAGAAGAAGTCCATTCCAATGACCTAGGGGATCCATAAAAAAATAATACAAAAATATTTAATAAGATAAAATAAATAATGCGGAGGGAGAAAATTGATATTAGAGAGACAATATTGAAATCATAGACTCGGTTTTAGATTCACACAGATCCCCTTCAGCAGCCTCTTTACAAAATATGTATCTTTATCAAGCGAATATAAAATACATTCATGTCGGTGAGATTGTACCCTTTATGTTACCTTCCCCAGCCACATACTAGAAAACATATTACAAGCATATACCATGTCGAGGGCAATATCTACAAAGTATATAATTCTCTACATAAAGAGAGCAGAGAAGGTGGAAGTTATGAGGCAACAATAATTTCAGAAGGAGAATTCTTCTTTGGCTCTTCATCGTGAATTTTCCAGCCGAGCTCTGGAACAAGGGCCGACGTGAATTACACAGAGGGAAAGAGGGTAAAGAGAGGTAGGTGGAAAGAGGGGTGGAAAACGAGAGGAGACGGAATATCGTTCTCACCATCGTTCTCCAGAAATCAGTTATAAGGAGAAGCAGGCCTCGATGTTGGAAAGTTTTGCGCGATATATTAGCGGCAATAATAGTATTTCTTGCGATATTAGTTGTTGAGGCGAACAGTTGGATGATAAAATGAAAATTTTGGCAAGACAAAATTATCTGACGATGGCATGCAGCGTGCAGTTTTGCTACGGAATGCCGTTATCACAGTCGCTAATAACCATTCGTTTTCATGAGTCAAAAATAAAGCAATTTTTTAAATGGATTACATATCGACCTGTATATTTATCGTTGTTGAAAATATGCCTTGCAGTAGCTTAAATACTTCTTACGTTTCGCTCAAGCGCCTTGTTCGAACCAAATTTCCTGAGGGAATTGCGCAACATCGTGAGATACAGAGAACTGTGCGAATTACCGGGGAAATAGATACCGAGAAGGCGAGAAAGCGAAAAGGAGTATCGCTTGCAACCCTTTCGACGCGAATCCAACTATAAGGAGATTTCCCGAGACAGACGTCGACGGTTGGGAGTTTTGTGCGAAATATCAACGATTATAACAGTATTTCTCGCGATATTAGCTACTAGCTGTTCTGTTCGCCCCGCCAGCCGACAAAACTTTTCATCGTTTCTCGCGATCTTTCCATCGTCCTTCCGGCCTCTCCCTCTCGTCACGTTTTCTGCGGACGTTTCTTCGGCTTCGTCTAGCTTTTAATTGATCTGCGGTTACTCGTGTCTGGTCTCCCGCCGCAAAAGCTCCGGGCTTTTGCACCAGGATGCGTGGTGGCAAATCGTCGAAACCCATGTCCGAAATGAAGTTTATTGCCCTCCACTATGGAATCATGAAAAAGCTTCTCAGACTTTTACGAGTGGATTCCCCGGAGAACGCGCCATTCTTTTAAAGAGGAGCATCGGGTTCAAGTCTAATTTTCTCATTTTCGAAAGTGTTACGAGACTGCAGAGACATAAAGAACATGTAGTGAAATTTAATTTTCGATCATAATAAAATATAATTTCTTTTTTTTTTATTATAATTTCAAAAGTCACCAACCTATATGCAAATATATTCGTTCTTTTTATTATTTTATCATGCTTCTCTTATTAAAATTACTCAATTTATTAATTGTAATCTTATTTTATTTGCTTGTTATTTTTGTACATTGTTGTTGATTTTTAACATTACTTTTTGTTATTTATTTTTCACCCATTTTTCGCAGCGATTTGTATTATTTCGCTTTGCCATCCCGTAATTGACTCATAGCCAGACACATCGTCATTGTCTTTGGCGTTTGGCTCGGAAAAGGAATTGTAGAAAAGCTTCGTTGGCTGTCCGCCAGTTACCAATAAGAGGCAACGAAAGTGCACAATTTTCTAACACGAACCATGAAGCCTTTTCGTTCTGATCGATCTCTTCTAGTCGTGCGATACTGACAATACTTTTTTGTTTGCAAATTAACTATGTTAAGTATTGTTTTATGGAATACGCTAGAGAAACGATATATCGTCGAAAATTCAAATTAAGAGTTTCTTAAAATTCGATAAGAAAGAGAATTGTAGCATACTGTAATATTCATCTTATGGTAATAACATAATTCTTCTAGTTAGAATTTAATTGATTTTTATATTTAATATCCGAACACGGAAAATGTTAAGAAAAGAAAATATCCGAGAAATAATTGGATTACGTCATTAAAAAAAAACTAATAAAGTACTGATGAGAAAAGAAAAGAAATAATAATTAAAACGATAAATATTAGCGCTATAGAAATTAAAAAGAGCGCAAACTAGAGAAATAACTACGAACGAGATAACGAGTAACGAGCACCGGTGCGCTATTTCGTAGATTAGCTGAAGATTAACGTGGCGGCTGCTTCAGACGTAAGGCTCCTTAAATCACACCGTCGTTTGATACTAATCACGGCTGAATAAATAAGGAGTGTATTTTAATCAGGACCGAATATGCGAGTAAAGTAGCGTGTATATTCGTCTTTATCATCTCGTGGATAATTTATGAGACCTCAAACAATTAATGCATGTTATGCAACGAGTTATAAAGGACAAGTTGACCGTTGCCAACGTTTGCAACTCTGGCAATTTTGCGTGCAGAGTAAAGCCTTACCTTCAACTCCCATTGCCAGCATATAGGTATAATAAATCATTACTAATGCCGCGAGTATATTTTGCGCGAATAAACGTGTATTATATATATACTTAAGAATAAAAACCTACTAAATGATACGGAGAGAATTTTTTCTTAGAGTTTACCCTGAAAATATGATAGTGCTGGGACAACATTGTATTTCGAAGACTTTTATGTAAATTTTTCTCAATCATTAATAAAACTACAATAAAATATAAAATAGGTTTGATTAATTTTACTGAAGT
>Ga0157363_1003959_pt1 | contig 13558 bp, 3 predicted proteins | sample AttsexASBM1_FD_111477 | JGI IMG/M metagenome (GOLD analysis project Ga0157363, IMG submission 111477) | Fungus gardens microbial communities from leaf cutter ant in Ribeirão Preto, State of São Paulo, Brazil - Atta sexdens ASBM1 | ecosystem: Host-associated > Fungi > Mycelium > Unclassified ...
GGGAGAAAGTAGTGGCCAGCGATGGACAATACTTTGAATCATAAATGTATAACCAGTTTTTTACAATAAAGCCTCGAATTTCGGAAAAAAACGGCGGAAGCAAAGTTGTACACCTAATACATAATACTTTTTGGTTCATAGCCCCTTTTTTCATTTTTTTTTTAAATTATGAGACTTATTATTAATAGATAATTTAAAATGAATCTTTTTCAATCCTGAATACATTTTTATTCATTTCTGGAATTGCATGAAACAAATATCTATTCCTTTTCAATCTTGAATGCATTTTTATTCATTGACTACATTTACACGGCACCCTTAATCGGGTTTAATAACATCCGTACTTATGAAATTGGTCATAACTCCTCGAAAAAATGGAACGATTGTAATTGGCCAGTTTTATAATTACGAATGTTATTAAATCCGATTAAGAATAAAAGTAATCATTTAAAGGAATGGCATGAAGTACATTTTTATGCTTTTTAATCTAAAAGTAATATTATAATATTTTGTGTGCATTGTGAATACTATTCAATTCAAAATTATGAATAGAAAATGCATTTTTAATTCAATTGACTAAAAAAAGTTTTTATTTAAAAATAATGATAAATAATTATTGGGAGTACAAATTAGTTCGATCCGTTTCCCTAAAGATGGCTCCAGCTGTTGTGAATGGTTCATAATGACAGCTGATTTTAGTGGTTTCAGAGAGGTTAAAATCTGCTAATAATATTCAGTTTATTGCTTTGAGTTTCACAAAAACCTTGATTTTTATTATGTTTGAAATGTTGAATTTTGTGTTAACCAAGCAGCATTTGCGGGAGGTTTTGATTTTTTGCTTTAATTGGAAGAAAAGCGGCTGAAGCCCCTCGAATGCTTGTCGAAGTTTATGGTGACACTGCTCTAACTGATAAATCATGTAGGGAATGGTTTCGACGTTTCAAGGATGGAGATTTCAACGTTGAAGACAAGCCTCGCTCTGGACAGTCAAAAAAATTCGAAGACAAAGAATTAGAGGCATTACTCGAAGAAGATCAGAGTCAAACGCAAGAGGAGCTTGCAGAATCATTGAGGGTTACTCAACAAGCCGTTTCTATACGATTGAGAGCCATGGGAATGATTCAAAAACAAGGAAATTGGGTGCCTTATGAACTAAAATCGAGAGACGTTGAAAGGCGATTTTTCACTTGCGAACAGCTGATTCAAAGACAACAGAGAAAAGGTGTTTTACATCGAATTGTGACTGGAGATAAAAAGTGGATATTCTAGATAAGACAGTGTGTAGTGGATATTCTAGACAAGATTCCAAGAAGAAAAAATACTACGCTAAGCCCGGTCAATCGTTGCCATCGACCTCAACATCAACACTACGGCCGAATATTCATAGTTCAAAGATGCTCTGTATCTGGTGGGACCAAAAGGGTCTTGTTTATTATGAGCTGCTGAAACCTGGCGATTCCATTACGGGCGATCGGTATCGGCTACAATTAATTTATTTGAGCCATGCATTGCGAGAAAAATGGCTGGAATACGAGCAAAGACATGATAAAGTTATTCTTCTTTATGACAACGCTCGGCCTCATGTCGCTAAAGTCGTAAAAAAATATTTGAAAACGCTCATAGGATGTTTTACCGCACCCGCCGTATTCTCCGGACATTGCTCCTTCTGATTACTGATTGTTCCGAAGGATGCAGCACGATTTGGCAAGTCACCGATCCAATTCTTTCGCAGAAATCGAAAATTGGCTCCAAAATTGGATCGCCTCCAAAGACGAATCATTTTTTCGAGATGGAATTCGAAAATTGCCTGAGAGATGGGAAAAAGTAGGCAGTGATGGATAATACTTTAATTGATCTGTTCATTCATTTTGTTTTGAAATAAATGAATACATTTTTGAATACAAAAAAACGGACCGAACTAATTTGTACTCCCAATATAAATGCTTCTTAATTTAATTCTAATTATGAGTAGTTTTTCGTTTTAATCCAATTAAGTTCAAAAGTAACAAAAAATTTGTAACGTAAAAAATAATTCAGTTATGTTCTTTATTTCTCTTTGATTAGAAATAAAACGAATGATCGATGTGAACAGATTAGCAAACCAAACCGAACATATTTCGAATAGTACTCTGATTGCGGCACAAAATCAGCCAAACGAGATTAGATTCTTACTCAATGTCGTCTCATAGTAATGTAAATTATTTATATTTCATTATATCTGTTAAATGATGATATTTTTTTATTGTAACCATGTAATTTCGAGCGCTGGATTAGCTGCTGATTATAATTGGATTACACAATAAATAACATACTTATCAATTGAAGAAATAATGTAACAGGTAACGCACAAGATTCACAATCTGGAGATCTATCCCAGGTTCGAATTCCACTAAGGTCCCAGCAAACGAAAATGGATTAAAATTTTTTAATGCATACTTTAAATCCATGAAAATGGATTGAATAGATTGAAATAGATTGGATCCGAGCTGATACTAGTTTAATATTCGAAAAAAAGCATATTTAAGGATTACAAATTTTATTCATAAGACATTTATAATAATTATACCTGAAATTAACTACTTCAAATTGGTATTAAAAAAAAACGCATCTTAGTGAATCTTTTACATTACCTGCTACATCATTTCTTTAAAAAATAATAAAAGTGTTATTCATTTTCTACTTCAATTACGACCAGCTAAACTAATAACAAAGTTATATAGATATAATAAAAATATCATTATTTAAGAGATATAATAAAATATAAACAATTTACATTTCTATTAGACAACATTGGGTAAGCGTCGGATAATCTCGCTTGGCCGATATCGCGCGCCGTGATTAGCTTAATATTCGGTGTTCGACTTGGTTTGCAAGTATTCACATTGATCATTCATTTTGTTTTTAATCAAAGAGAAATGAAAAAACATAGCTCAATTATTTTTACGTTACAACTTCTTCGAACTTAGTAAATTAAAACGAAAAATTTCCTACTTATAATTTTGAATAATTTAAGTAGCATTTATGGTCCATTAAATAAAAACTTTTTTTATTCAATTAGATTGAAAACCTGCATTTCATATTCAGAATATTGAATTAAGCAATATTGACGTTGCACAGAAATTGCTGATATTATTAACTGAATTAAAAAACTGTACTTCTTATTCACAATTCTGAATTGAGTAGTAGTTCATAAAGTACAGAAAATGCTAATATTATTTTTAGATTGAAAAGCATAGAGATATGCTCTATGCCAGTGCTCGTAAAGATTTACACATTTCGAGCCGATTCCGGCGCGCTACCCCCACTACGGCTCGGCGACCGATTATTGAATAGTTTCCGGTAGGCAAGAATTATTATGACAAAATATTTTAGTGTTTGCTTTTTTTAAGAACATAAAAATTTTACAAGAAAAATATTCTTTAATAACGTAAAATACGATCTCCACACACGTGTAAGCTACAGAGACGCTCCTGAGCCAAAGCATCAAGCCATGAGCGTCCGGCCGCCGAGCTTCAAGCGGTAGTGGGGGTAATGTCGCGCCGAAATGTGCAAATCTTTGCGAGCACTGCTCTATGCAATTCCTATAAATGAATAAAAATGCATTCAGGATTGAAAAGGCATAGACATTTACTTTATGTAATTCCTATAAATGAATAAAAATGCATTCAAAATTGAAAGGATTCATTTTAACATTCGTGAATTTGTATTTCTGAAAATTTGAATTCATTTTAATCCATTTCAATCCATTTTCATGAATTTAAAGTACATTCAAAAAATTTAAGTATATACAAATTAAGTTCAAAAAATTTCATAATACAAATTAAATTCAAAAAATTTTAATTCATTTTAATTTATTCTCATTTACTAGGTATTCATTAAAAATATATTTCTTATTTTCTTAAATTTGAATTCAAGAAATATATAAACTATTACGTATTGCTTCATCAATACGTATTTTATAGCTGCATAACATCAGCTCAGTTCGAATTTAAAAACCGAATAAATTATTGCTTTATTAATATTTTATATGGTTGTATAATTCGTGATCACACAAGGGAAAATTGGAAATTTTCGTTGTCGGTTATATCCCATACACAGATCACAAAATGATTGCAGATATATCTCATTGCAATGTTGTAACATTGAAAATAGATTGCGCAATGTATTTGCAACATTGTTGTAATGTCATGGCATCATAAAAATGTCCACTTTCAGTGTTGCACTAATATCGTAGTAATGTTGTAGCGCAATGTATTTGCAACTATTATTAAAATAAATAAATATAATTCTTTTATTATTGTTGAATACAATTTAAAATACAATTTGCGATATAAATAAAATAAATATAGAAGAAGAATTAATCAATATATATTTTACAATATAAAGGTTTAAATTACAATATAAAGCTCCATAAATAAATTCAATAATGATAATGTAAGGAAATGCCTATGTGAGTTAACATAAGATATTCGTGTGTAATAATACATATATGAAAAATTTAACCTTTAGAAGGCCGAACTAATCACTTAGGCCAGTGGAATACTTGTCGACTCCTGGTAACATAAACATTCAATATAGATGAATTTTACATTAAAAAATTCAAAATTTTAAGGCAAAAATGCCAGCCCTCTAAAGATTAAATACAGACGTTTCATGTAATACGCATGTGTAAAACAGGATTATTATGCCAATATCTGTTTACAAAAAATATGTTCAATTTAAAGTTTCACAATCAGAAATTCAAAACGCAAACGAATAAAAGTCTTGAACAATCTAACAACTGAATTACTTAATTTTAAAATTTCAGACATACTTATACTATCAATATATAGACGATTGAAATTTAACATAAATCATCTCATGAAAAATATAATTAGGAAATTACCTTTCAACATATATAATGATTTCTTTTGTTCACAACATTTTTTACTAAATAGATTACACATTGCGAAGAGGAAATGTACGTGCTAAACAAGTTAAATATTATTGCACAGTTCACAGTTGAAGAACAAAAATAAATCTAAGTAAAGAGAGGAAAGGCATATAGACTCTTATACCCTTTATTTAGATTTATTTTTATTTGATAACAAGAGTCTTTATATAATTTTATATAATTTCTTTATATTTCATGAAGAACAATCACATAATAATAATAATGCAATTTCTATTAATAATAATAATAATAATAATAATAATAATAGTAATAATAATAATAATAATAATAATAATAATACTCTTAACAAAAATAAATTTAATTTTGAAAGGCCGATTGAATTAGTTAATACTCAGACTTATGAAGTTAATTTTAATCCATCTAAATTTATTCAAATAAAGTTCGAATTTAAAACTCTCAATAATAATTCATAAATCTTTCAAATGTGAGTTTCTCCGCGAATGTTCAAAGTTTGTTATAACTAGGAAAAAATTTATCTTCTTCCCCGCAATGTAGAATCTATTACATCAGAGTTAATCAAACATATTGAAAATAAAAATTCTATTAAAATTAAAAATCAATTATGTAAATACTTTTTGAGATAAATTTTTCCCATACTTATAGAATATTAAAAATATAACAAAATGCAATCGAATATTGACGATGAGATTTTAGATTCCTTAAATGTTATACTAAATAATTCGTTAAAGACAATCCACAAATACTGCTAACGCGTACAGAGGAAATGTTGTCATAGCTATGGACAAATTTGATTATATTAATAAAATAGAAGCTTTATTATTATCAGACTTAATTGTTTGTAATTTAAAACGTAATCCGATCAACAAAATATTGGAAGATCTAAAATCATTCTTAAAAACTTGGAAATGACAAAAATTTGTGACCGACTATACATATAATTATCGACGAATGCAATATTACCGAGCATATGCGTTACCAAAAATCCATAAAACAGGCAACCCCTTACGAATTATTATATCATCCATAGAAAGCCCTTTGCATAATTTAGCGGTGTACTTTTTTTTTTACATAGAATCTTAGACTCATGCCTTGAAGAACCGATAGGACATGTCAAAAATAACTTTTAATTAGCTAAAGAATATCTCAGATACACGTATTGTCCTTGTATCACTCGATGTTGTCTCTCCTTATACTAATGTCCCCGTAGATCTGGTCATTGAGAGTGTAAAAAATCATCAAACATAAAATTAATCTACCTAAAATTGAATTCATTAAAGCAACAAGATTGCTCGATTCTATTTCGTTTTTAACAAGTATTATAAATAATCTTTCGGAGTACCTTTATAAAGTCCCCATCTATCCTTATCTCTCTTATTGCAGCGAATTTAGTTATGCAAAATTTGGAGAGGGTTTTTCTTAATAAATTAAAATTCATTTTAGAATTTTATTACAAATAAAGACGATATTGCTCTATTCATTCAGAAACAAAATATCGATGAATTATTTGAAGCTTTCAATGATTTTTATCCCAGACTGAAGTTCACAGTGAAACTGGGGGGCGACAGATTAAATTTCTTAGATCTAACCTTAATGAAAAAAGGAAACAAAATGATACATGATTGGTATTACAAACCGACTTTCTTGGCACGCTATTTGTTCTTTTCTTGCCATCCATTGTATCATAAAATAGGCACAATTATCAATTTAATTGACAGAGTAATTTTTTTGTCGCATCCTATATTTCATAACAAGAATTTCGAATTCATCATTAATATTTTGAGAAACGGACCCATTGGGATCTATCTAATTTTTAAAAATATCAAAAAAAGATTCCTGTCTAAATTCAATTAATTTAATAACGAATTAATGGTGAACAATAATAAACAAAATAAATGCAACAAAAAAATTACCTAAATTACCTATTTCACCATATCGTGTGTACTATTCATCGCCAAATTCAAAAGATTTTTTTTAAAAACAATCAGTTTATATGTTTGGGCTACACGGAGATTAACAAATTAAGTTTTTTCATTAACAGATATGGCCCTTATGGGCTTAAAAATAGTAATAAATTCAAAAATTTTTTTTTAGTTTGAAAAATAATTTAATATAAAATCAAATTAAAGCACTGATTAGTGCATATATTAAAGTCCATAAAAAAATTTTTTTTGTATTTTTTGAACAGAAAATGATGGTGACAGAATCTAGTATATTTTTTTTGAAGATGCTCCGGGGCTTTACATCTAGCATCCACAAATTTTGACTTAGAGTAAAAAAAATTTTTTTTAATGTACATTAAAATACCTAGAGAAGTAAGGGTTTGTGAAAATATTGATATTTTTAAAAATGGCAGGTATTTGAAGTCACACTTGCATTTTTTGCTAAAAAAATTTTATGAAAAATTGTTCATAAAATAAAATATTTTTTATATATCGAAAAATCCTTACATACTTCTCTGCGGAATGTGTCTAAAAAATTGAAATTAAAATTTGAACCCATTTGGATAAAAATTATTTGTCAAGCCGATTTGAAAAATGTTGTTTCGAGAAAAATTGATAATGCATTTTATCCATTTTAGATGCAAAAAAATACAAAAAAAATTTTTGATAAGCTTTAATATATGCAATAACTAGTGCTTTAATTTGATTTTATATTAAATTATTTTTTAAATTAAAAAATTTTTTGAATTTATTGCTGTTTTTATACTCGCTAGAGTGGCCATACTCCTTACCTATAAATTATCAGTTCATATTCTAAGGTAGTATATAAGATTAATTGTTAAGATTGTTCTGCATCCTACATGGATCAGACAAACGATTGTTAAAGACAAGAATAAATAAACATCGGAACTAATAGAAACATTAATAGAAACACAGCAAGTCTGTCATCACTGAACATAGAATCAAGCATAATCATGATTTTGACTGGAATAATGTTTCGATTTTAGATGAAAAAAACTATAATAAAAGATTAATTTCAGAGATAATTTTTATTAAAAAACAAAAAAATGATTTAAATCTACAAACTCGAATTTACTGAATCTCTTATATCGTGAATTGATTATGAAGATTTAAAGTTTCTTTGTTTTAAATTCTAGGTATTTATTAGTAATTTTATATTTATATTTATTTTTATTTCTGTACTATTGGTTGGCGTTCTCATACTTTCGTTATTGCATTCTGATCTCACACTCAATAATGACATCTCTTTATATTCACATTGTATTGTAACAGACCATCGTTAATCTGAGTTTAATGTAAGTTTTTTAGAGAATGTGACTTATATAATTGTAAATTTTAATCATACCATTTTATTTTATCGATTCATTTTTGGTAAAGTACATAGTCAGTTTGTATCCGACAAAATATAACAGACGACATAAAAGTTTTCAATTATTGATAATAGTTTAATTGACGGCTATTGACAGATATTGACAATTTGACGGTTTAGCAATTAAACACATTATTTTATATTTCTATGGATGACTATCAACATTTTTATATTGAAGAGAACCCAATACTAGGGTCGAAACGTCTGTATTTAAAATTTTAATATATGTATTATTACACGAATATCTTGTGTTGACTCACATAGATATTTCCTTATATTATCCTTATTGAATATATATTTTATATTATAATAATATTTTGTGCTTAATTGTAAATTTTATGTGCAGGTATATATACGAGAGTCGTTTGAAAAGTTTTGAGCCTCAACATGAAAATAGCATTACTCAAAACCATTCTGGTCTACTACAATCGTACATTTTGCAAGAAACTGTGAAAATTGTAGTCATTTTGGACGCTGAAGTTGTTGTTTGATGTCAGTATTTTTGTAAAAATGGAAAAAATCGAATATCGACGATCGCTATAATAAAAATTTATGAATTGCGGTTCGAATTAACTACTCACCGTATTCATCAGATCTGATCCCTAACGACTTTTTCTTGTTTTCTAGGTTTCAAAGTTCACAGGTATCTTGCAAAACATGTACGATATGAAGCTTTAAAGTCATAGAATCTAAGTGTCTGCTATATCTCTAAAATAACTATAAAGATGCTTTCTTTTATGAATAAAACTTCTTAGGGAAACCCTCTCCGATGACCTTGACATATGTTATCAAGATCATGATCCTGAGTGACCTCCAACAGATTTTGGCCGTCCTTCGTTAAAAAGTTATGAACAAAAAAAATTTGAAAAATAAAGTCTCTTTTCTACTACATGAAACAAAAATTCTTTACTTCAAAATATATATTACGATTTTCCACGAGAAGCCATTCTCACCTTCGACTCTCATCTCCCCCTTCCCCCGCAAAGAAGCATGTCGTATATAGATTGAGATCGATTTTACAATAGTAGGGGGGGGGGAGTGAAGATGAGAGTCATCATCCTGAAAGACCTCCAGCACATTTTATGTGATTTCCTGCAAAAATTAAATGGAGGACGGCATTGGTTTAGGAGATATGGTATATATAGCAGAAATAAGACATTATTTTCGAAACTTTTTTTTGTTCATAACTTTTTAACGAAGGACGAACGACTGCTAAAACTTGTTGAAAGTCACTCAGGGTTATGACTTTGATAACATATATCAAGATCAAGGTCATCGAAGAGAGTTCCCCTAAATAGGAGTTTTATCCTTTGTATAATAAGTCGGCGTATACATATAATCTTACATATTGAGTAATGTGCATGCGTGGGTGCATGCGTTGTGTGTGTGTGTGTGTGTGTGTGTGTGTGTGTGTGTGTGTGTGTGTGTGTGTGTGTGTGTGTGTGTGTGTGTGTGTGTGTGTGTGTTGCATGTGTTGAATGTTATATGCGTGCGTGCGTGCGTGTGTCGTATGCATGTGCACATATGTATATATATACATGTATACATGTGCATATGCATCAAATTATCTAAAAGAGATATAGTAGGTTATTCAGGTTCTATGACTTCAGGGCTCCACATCTTTTTAACCACTGGTTTTCTGTAGATGTGGCAAAGGAAACATTAATTATTAAGAACCATAACAATTACAATATATTTCAAAATGGAACAATAAATCGGCTAAACTTTCTATACGAAATGTGGATTTTATTTATACAAGTGTAAGCATATTTCATTTCCTTTTTATGGAAAAATACCTACAATACCTCATAAAAATTAGCTTTTCATATTTATTAAACCAAGTGGTTTACAAATAAGAAAAAAAGAGCAATATATATAAAGACTATTATTCTATAATTAAAATTTTTTGCTTTGTACCAACTGTACTTTACAACAAATTCCATTTCATGTCAGGTACAATTAAAAATAAATTTCGAATATATTGTATGAAGTCATATAGTACAATTTTTTTCAATTTTAGTTGAAAATATATTAATTTTGTTGCACACATATTTTTGTAGAAGATAATAGTAAAAACACAATGAGCACTATATATTATAGTATGAGAGAAGTGAAAGCATGTAAGCAGAAGATAAAGGTTGTTAAATGTAAATGAATTAATGAATATTTCCGAAATTATCAAATATATGAAATTACAAATTATTTAATTGAGTATTAAGAATGTATATTTCTAATAGCGAATTCGATTGGACGTACTAGTGCGCGCTGGTGCATATTAAATCATTGTATACTTATTTAATTTAAGTGTAAAAGTGAAATGCAAATATTTCGAATTATAAAATACATATTTTACCTAACAATACAATAAAGTGTATTGAATATTTCACGATTTAATCGGTCTTTGTTTATTTATAAACATATATTTACGTTAACTTATGTACGATTGATTTCAAAATGCAAGCTTCAGATTGGCTATCGCAACAAACTTGCAATTGGCTTACAACTAATGGAGAATCGGTTTAATATGCACCATGCGAATTTTTCTTCCCCCCTCTCTAATTTATATAATAACAAAGTCCATCGTCAATTATATCAAAATAAATTTTTTGAAATTGAATATGATAATAAATCTATTTTCTATTTTTTGATCCCGCTTCATCTCCCTCTTTATCTTTAAACTGATTAAGTATATTTTTTTATTTATTTTACCCATCAATTCTGATTCCCCGCCCCGTCTCGTATTACATATTTATGATATTTATTTATTAATTACATATTTAATGAATTAATGAATTAAAAATTTTAATTAGTTACTCTTTTTCAAATATTATTATTTTCATGAAACTTTTCTTATTTATTTTTTTAAATAATTTTTTAGATTTTTTTCCTTATATTTTTACAGCCTCAAATCATATAAGATTTTATTTTTCCTTATCCCTAAGATTAAGAATAAGATTAATATTATTTAGAATCAGAAATCATTAATTATTTGAATAATTTATTAGCCCACCTAACTCCGTCAGGTACTCCCCTGTATTAAATTTTACAATTATCGAATCAATTAGATTAATCCTCCGTCCTTTCATCTTAACTATTCGTTTAACAGCGAATATGATTGCTTACCAGGACATTTATTACTTACCCTCCTCGGCTCCTCGGGAATCAGTATCTCTAATCCTATCCCCATATCTGTAACCCATTGTCCTTTTAATTCTCATTTCTATCCAAATCTTACTTTATATTCTTGAAATCTCAATATCTATAATTCAAGCCTATGTATTCTCAATTTTATCTACTTTATACAGAAGAGAAACTTAAATTATTATTATTATGATAAATCATAATCATCCATTCCACTTACATCAAGTCCCTGACGATTTATTATTTCCTTTAGCATTTTTAATAACTTATTCTGTACTATAAAATAATTTCATAATTTTTATAATTCATTATTAATCCTTTCAATTTCAACACCCTAATTTGTATATATTTATGGTGACGAGATGTACTACGAGAAATCATTTATCATGATGTCACTCGATTTAAGAGCATAAAAATAGGTATAATTTTATTTATTATCTCAGAAATTTTTTTTTATTTCTTTTTTCTAAGAGTATTTTCACTCATCCTTAGCCCCTAGAATTGAAATAGGACAATTATGATTCCCAAAGGATATCATTCCATTCGACCCCTTCAACATCTCCCTCATAAACACTATTATCCTAGTTTCATCAGGCTTAACAGTCACTTAAGCCATCATGCTTTAATTAAAAAATATTAATGAAAGAAAAAAGTTGATAATTTATTATAATTTATTTTAAATTTTATTAAAATAAATATATAATACCTATACCCGCCCATCCCCTAAAATTTTATTATATTATAATTTTCCACCATTCATTCGTTTTTATTCGATATTATTAATTTATGATATAATTAAATACAAACATAATTTAATCATCCAATATTTATATTCATATAGTATAATTATATCATTACATTTAACTTCCAATTAAAAAATTTAAGTAAATTAATATAAATAATTATAAATATTATTCACTATTATATTATTTGCCTTATCTTTTATCTTATTTTTCATCAATTTTACTATTTCTAAAAAAATAATTAACTTAAGCCAAAAAAAATTCCCCTTTAAATGTGAATTCAACTCAACATCTAGGGTTGTTTATCTTTCAGAACCCAATTCTTTATTAGACTATTTTTCTAATTTTCGACAATAAAATTACTCTTTTTTTACTCCTAATTTATATATCATCAATAAATTTTAACTCTTTTGTTATTATTTACTCATTTATATTTTTATTTATTTTAATTCTCGGACTCTATACAAAATATAATGAATACTCCCTGAACTGAATATAATAACAACTAACACCTTTTAATTAATTAAATATTTAAAAATTTAATCTTAATTTTGTAAGTTTTATCCTATAAACTATATACTAATCTAAATAACTTTTTTATCTAATTTACTTTTTTATTAATTTTTCTATCCTTCTTATATAATGTAATTTTCCCCTAATTAATATTAATAAATAAAATAATTGCTTAATTATATAATTTTCCGCAACCCACTATCTGCTTCTTTTATCTTTATACTTACTTCATAAATTACTAAATATATAATCTTAAAGTAAATATTTTACACTTCGAATTAAATTATTGATTTTTAATTATAAAATCTAAGAATTTCCTTTAAATTTAGTTAATAGATAGATAATAAATAAGTACAAAAACTAATATATCCTATTCCTTAAATAATTAATTTTTCACATTGCCACACAACATTATACCTTTCCTCTCCTTTTACTCTTTTTCATTTCTATAAATAAATTAAATTTTTCACAATCCCATTCATTCATTACCTATATAAACCTCATTTTAAATTTAATTAATTAATAACTTTATAATTAAAATCAAACAAAAAATATATTATTGTTAATAATATCATTGATATTTAATTTAATTTTCTAGTTAAAGTAATCAAAAATCAACTTCTAATTCATTATTTTATGGAAATTTTTCTCATTATTTTTTAAATATAGTTTAAAAAAAACATTATATTTTCATTATAAAAAAATAATCTAACTTTTTAATTTATTTAAAAATTTTTTAAATAAAATTTTCCTAATATCTTCAATATTATGCTTTATAATATATAGCTATCTAAATATATATTAGGTGTACAACTTTGCTTCCGCCGTTTTCCTATAGATGGCTTTAGCGGTAAGTGGTAGTCGAAATAAATAGATCATAGACGTCATACAATAAACTTGGGCATCTGTCAACATA
>Ga0157363_1003960_pt1 | contig 13557 bp, 13 predicted proteins | sample AttsexASBM1_FD_111477 | JGI IMG/M metagenome (GOLD analysis project Ga0157363, IMG submission 111477) | Fungus gardens microbial communities from leaf cutter ant in Ribeirão Preto, State of São Paulo, Brazil - Atta sexdens ASBM1 | ecosystem: Host-associated > Fungi > Mycelium > Unclassified ...
CGCCATCATTCTGGCGCTGACCATGGTGGTGGATGACGCCATCGTGGTGGTGGAGAGCGTCGAAACGCTGATGGCGGAAGGGCAGAGCCGCACGGCGGCGACCGCGCTGGCGCTGCGCCAGATCGCCGGGCCGATCATCGCGACGACGCTGGTGCTGCTGGCGGTATTTGTGCCGGTGGCGCTCCTGCCGGGGTTTGTCGGCGAGCTGTACCGCCAGTTCGCGGTGACGCTCTCCACCGCCGTCACGCTCTCAAGCCTCGTGGCGCTCACCCTGACGCCGGCCCTTTGCGCGATGCTGCTGCGTCCGCGCCCGGAAAAACCTGCCGCGGTTTATCGCGCCTTTAACCGCGGGCTGGACGCCACGCGCGGTTTCTACACCCGCATCGTGAACGTATTAAACCAGCGCCCGTGGCTGGCGCTGCTGGCCACCGCAGGCGCGGCGGCGGTGGTGGCGTTCAGCTTTACGTCGATGCCAAAAGGCTTCCTGCCGCAGGAAGACCAGGGCTACTTCTTCGCCAGCGTCCAGCTGCCGGAAGCGGCCTCGCTGGAGCGCACCGAGGCGGTGATGACCACGGCGCGCGAACTCATCGCCAAAAACCCGGCGGTGGAGGACGTGATTCAGGTCTCCGGGTTTAACATTCTCAACGGCACCAGCGCCTCCAACGGCGGGTTTATTTCCATCATGCTCAAAGACTGGAGCGAGCGTCCGCCGCTGGACGAGGTGATGGGCACGCTGCAGCGCCAGCTGCTGGCCCTGCCGGAGGCGACCATCATGACCTTTGCGCCGCCGACGCTGCCGGGGCTGGGCAACGCCTCCGGCTTCGACCTGCGCATTCAGGCGCAGGCGGGGCAGAGCCCGGCGGAGCTGGAGCGCGTGACCCGTGAGGTGCTGGCGAAAGCTAACCAGCATCCGCAGCTGAGCCGCGTGTTCACCACCTGGAGCAGCAACGTGCCGCAGCTGACGCTGACCGTTGACCGCGAGCGCGCGGCGCGACTCGACGTGCCGGTGTCGCGCATCTTCAGCAGCCTGCAGACCGCCTTTGGCGGCACGCGCGCCGGGGATTTCAGCGTCAACAACCGCGTCTACCACGTGGTGATGCAGAACGAGATGCAGTGGCGCGAGCGCGCCGGGCAAATCAGCGAGCTGTTCGTGCGCAGCAACAGCGGCGAGCGGGTGCGCCTGAGCAACCTCGTCACCATCACGCCGACCGTCGGCGCGCCGTTCCTGCAGCAGTACAACCAGTTCCCGTCCGTGTCGGTGAGCGGCTCGGCGGCGGCTGGGGTGAGCAGCAGCACCGCGATGGCGGCGATGGGCGAGCTTCTGGCGGAGAATCTGCCAGCGGGATACGACTACGCCTGGAGCGGCATGTCGTATCAGGAGCAGCAGACCGGCAACCAGGCGATATGGATCGTGCTGGCGGCGGTGGTGATGGCGTGGCTGTTCCTCGTCGCCCAGTACGAGAGCTGGACGCTCCCGGCGAGCGTGATGCTCTCGGTGCTGTTCGCCATCGGCGGGGCGCTGGTCTGGCTGTGGTTAGCGGGCTACGCCAACGACGTGTACGTGCAGATAGGCCTGGTGCTGCTGATCGCGCTAGCGGCTAAAAACGCAATTCTTATCGTGGAGTTTGCCCGCGCGCGGCGCATGGACGGGATGACGATTGTCGATGCCGCAAGGGAAGGGGCCTCGCGCCGCTTCCGCGCGGTGATGATGACCGCCGTGTCGTTCATCATTGGCGTCCTGCCCATGATGCTGGCGACCGGGGCGGGGGCCCAGAGCCGCCGCATCATCGGCACCACGGTGTTCAGCGGCATGCTGGTGGCAACCGTGGTAGGGATCCTGTTTATCCCGGCGCTGTTCGTGCTGTTCCAGCGCCTGCGCGAGTGGGGCCACGGCCTTACGGACTCGTCGCCCACAGCTCGCAGTGCTTCTGAACCAGAGAAATCAGCGAGCCGCCGTCGGCGATAAACTCCCGCATGCGCTGCGCCTCGCTCTTGCCCTGCTTTAACAGCAGGGCAATTTCATTGATCGCGCTCGTCGCGCCGAGCTTCTCGGCCGACGGCGCAACCTGCTCCAGCAGCCACGCAATGTCCTCCGCCACGGTCTTGTGCTCGCCGGTGTGCACGTCCGTCAGGATCCCCTCCAGCCCGTAGCGGCACGCCTGAAAACGGTTAAAGCGGTACAGCAGAAAATCTTTTTCCTGATGCTTATAGGGCCGCGCGGTCAGCAGCCAGTGCGACGTCGCCTGAATAAGCCCGGCGATGTTTATGGCGTGGCCGAGCGTCAGCGGCGTATCCATCACCCGCACCTCCACGGTGCCGAAGTGCGGGCTGGGGCGGATGTCCCAGTGCAGATCCTTAATGCTGTCGATCATGCTGGTGGAACTCAGGCGGCGGAACAGCCCCTCGAACTCCTGCCAGCTGTTGACCCACGGCATCTGGCCGTTATCCGGGAACCCGGAGAAGATGTTGAGCCGCGACGAGGAGAACTTCGTGTCCGTGCCCTGCATATATGGCGAGGCTGCCGCCAGGGCGATAAAGTGCGGCACGAAGCGCGACAGGCCGTGCAGCAGATAAATCGCGTCGTCCCCGGTTTGACACCCTACATGCACGTGCTGGCCAAACACCGTTGCCTGCAAAATCAGATAGCCAAAGCGCTCCAGCGTGACGTTATAGCGCTCGTCGTCGCACACCTCCTGACGCTGCCACTTCTGGAACGGGTGCGTCCCGCCGCCGCAGATCTGGATATGCTGCTCCGCCGCCGCGCGCAGGATGCTCTGCTGCATCACCGAGACCTGCGCCGCCGCCTGGTCGATGTTCTGGCACACGCCGGTGGCGATTTCGAGCATGCTCTCGGTGATGTCGTGTTTGACTTCGCCACCTTTGATGTCGTCTTTGACGGCGGCGATGAGCGCGGAGGAGTCCTGGCTCAGATCGTAGCCCGGCGGGTTAACCACCTGCAGTTCGAGCTCGATGCCGAGGGTGTAGGGTTCAGAGGATTTAAAGTCGGGTAATGGCATGGCGCACTCCGTTGTCGGTTATGTGTTGAGTATAGACAACGGGTGTGGCGCGCTCGTCTCAGGGTGGTATAACTGTTAGCAGGCTTAGCAAAAGGGGAGTGAATGATGTCTGACTATCCAACCATTGCGCTGATAGGACCGGGTGCGATTGGGACGACCATTGCCGCAGTACTGCATGATGCGGGCCGCACGCCGCTGCTGTGCGGACGCACCGCGCATCCGGAGTTACGCCTGCGCCACGACGGGGGCGAAACCGTGGTGCCCGGCCCGGTATTGACCGATCCGTCCGTCATTACGCGCCCCGTCGTTCTCGTTTTCGTGGCGGTAAAAACGACGCAAAATGCCGACAGCGCCGGATGGCTGCGCGCGCTGTGCGATGAAAATACCGTGGTCTGCGCGCTGCAAAATGGCGTAGAGCAAAAGGCCCAGCTTGAACCGTGGGTTAATGGCGCGACGGTGCTACCGTCGGTAGTCTGGTTCCCGGCGCAGCGCGAGCCGGATGCCTCCGTCTGGCTGCGGGCGAAGCCGCGCCTGACGCTGCCGGAGGTGCCGCAGGCGCAGCGGGTGGTGGAGGCGCTTCACGGTACGCGCTGCGCGGTTGAACTCTCGACAGATTTCGCCACCGTCTCCTGGCGCAAACTGCTGCAAAACGCGGTCGCCGGGCTAATGGTGCTGGCCAACCGCCGCGCAGGGATGTTCAGGCGCGAGGACATCAGCGAGCTTGCGCTGGCCTACCTGCGCGAGGGGCTTACCGTCGCCCGCGCCGAAGGGGCGAAGCTGGACGATGCGGTGGCGCAGGAGATTCTGGCGAACTTCCAGCGTGCGCCTGAGGATTTGGGTACGTCGATCCTTGCCGACCGTCAGGCCGATCGCCCGATGGAGTGGGACATCCGCAACGGCGTGATCCAGCGCTACGGCCGCAGGCACGGTATTGCGGTGCCCATCAGCGACGTGGTGGTGCCGCTGCTGGCGGCGGGGAGCGAGGGGCCGGGGTGAAATACGGTCTGGAGCGATGAAAAGACCCGGCCGTTGTGGGCCGGGTGACTCTTACTTAGCCTGACGGGCTTTGTCTGCTTTTAGCTCTTCCATCGTTGCCTCCAGGATCCAGAGGCATTGAGCACCGTCTGCGGTTTCCAGCAGCGCCTGGCGGGTACGCTGATAAAACGCGTCGATTTCGGCGGGTGATTTCTCTAAAGGCGGCGTGCAGACGATATCGCTGCCGACCATGTGCGGCCATTTTCCGGCATCAATGGAGCGGAGCGCTTTCAGCGTGGCGTTGGTGTTTGTGGTGAGGGCTGCGGCCAGGGCATCTTCAAGCTGCTGCGCTTGCTTAACGTCAGCCGTGGCGGCAAGTGCTGGGGCTTGCTCAATCCAGTGTGTATCACCTGCGGCGATACCATTAAGCGCCGAGGGCCAGTCGGTGCTGGCTGCGATTGCCGGGACTGAAATTGTCGTCAGCAGCATAATAGTGAGCCATCTCATCGCACAACCTCAAGTGCACCGCCGTCGCGAAGTAACTTACGTCTTGTTGACGGCGAAAGAATAATGCATCCCTCGGATGCAAACCCGGCAGGACCATACTTGTGATCACCATGAATGCGAAATTCTGAGCGACCAAAACTTTCTCCCGAGGTTTGCTCAAGAATGATGGTTATCGGTCCTTTAGAATTCGAATGACCTGCGATTTTATACGTCCCGCGAGGCAGTGGCCCCAGTCCTTTCACATGCTGACGGTCCGGGTTGTTTTTATTGGTAAGAGCGCCGGAATACCCGGTCTCAATTAATTTACCGTCTTTATACATCTTGCCGGTCGACTGCTCATACTTCCATCCCATAACGTTCTCCTTATGCCGTCTTGCGGTCGTTCCAGCTATCTGAATGTATGATGTTACCGTCGACATAGCGCCAGGTAATTTTTTCATACAGCAGCTCTACCAGCTCAAGATGGTTATGTTTCTCATAGCCAGGATCTTTGACGTCAAACATCATTGGACAGACGCTGACGATCGTCACTCCTTCCATAAGGGTGGAAAAATACTCCACTTCCTGACCGGCATCGTTGATATGGTAAAATTTAATCTCTGCGGATTTTAGCTTCTGTCCTGTGCTGAGAGCCTTGTACAAATAGGGGCTGGAGGCGTCGATCTCTTTATCGAAAGAATAGGGGGAATGAATGCGAAGGCTGGTTGCCTTGCCGTTGTGTTTGTCGGTTGGTTGCATCACACCGTGATTCAGTCCAATTATCTCGATACTTCCTTCACGACCATATATATCGACAGAGCCTTTGAGGTCGGCACCGCCGTCGTCTTTGAGCCATAAATAAGCGGGAATAGCCATTTGATTAAAACTCCATTTAAGTAAATCCTGAAAAAACCTTTTGATTTAGTGGGTTATGTTACAAATGCAACGTTAGCGCTTACCAAGTGGTCCGTCAATTTTTGTACGGCATGGATATAAAACGATCTGCAGTTTCGTTGATTAAAATTAAGATAAGATGGAGTCTTACGGTATGGATCTAGATAAAGTGTTAATGTTTAATACGATGATTTACTTAAAATTCAATTAAGATAATATTGGTTGAAAACTTAATAAATAGTTGAACTGTTATTGTGTTTATATCGCTTGTATAATTTTTCATTTTATTTGAACCTTCTAAAGGTACGTCAAAATCCTTAATCGGATTAAATGTGTGTTATGGGGAGGATATAAGTCTTAAATCAGCAGTTTGGGGGGCAGGTGCCATCAAGATTGTGTCCGTTTAGCACCAGGGATGGACGTTTTATATTGAAAGAAATATATTCAGAGGCTATCGGAATACATAGATTAATAATTAGTGGTATATATCGGTATACTTAGGGTTTATAGGAAGCGTTATGGATACTGACAAGTTAAGTTTCTGGTTAAACCGTTGGGGTCTCATTCCGGACGGTAAATTACTGCTAACTCATACGTCCCAACTACTCCCGGTTAGAACAGCAACACAAGGTACCAAGTGCATGCTGAGAGTGACTACAGATACTGATGAACAGACTGGGAACTCATTGATGGCTTGGTGGGAAGGTAACGGCGCAGCACAGGTTATTGCACATGAAAACGAGGCCATTCTACTTACCCGTGCGACAGGATCTGCGTCACTGGCAACGATGTCCAGAATGGGCCAGGATAGTGAAGCTTGTCGAATTTTGTGTGCAACGGCTAATAGGCTTCATTCCCCCTCAACAAGACCTTTGCCCAGGCTGACATCCTTGCATGAATGGTTTTCCTCGCTAAAACCAGCAGCAATGAAATATGGCGGAATCCTTACATACTGCGCAGATGTCTCAGAAGAATTGCTTTCATCACCACGTGATATCGTTGTATTACATGGTGACTTACATCACGGTAACGTGCTTGATTTTGATAGGTCTGGCTGGTTAGCCATCGATCCGAAGGGACTTATAGGTGAGCGAGGATTCGACTTTGCCAATATTTTCACTAATCCGGATCTTGATAACCCAATACCACGTGTAGCGACTATTCCGGAGATATTTAAACAGCGGCTAAGTATCGTTACCGAGACGGCGGGACTGGAAAGAGAGCGCCTTCTTAAATGGATCATTTCATGGTGTGGACTTTCAACAATATGGTCCCTTGAAGGTAATGAGGCCTCATCAATAGCTTTAGAAGTCGCTGCACTGGCAATTGACGAATTGGATAAATGATTCGGCAGCCAGCGCTACCTCTCGCTCTTAGCGGACCTTATGAACGTAATGCCCGGTTCGCTTAGTGCCAGAAGCGGACTGTCAATTATAAGGTCTAACTGCAAGAGCTTGGATATTTGTATATTGAGTTTATAAGGATACGATGAGCTGTAACCTTGGATAACGTTTCAACCATTGCTTTGTAGTGACCCGTTGTTTGAATGAGTCCAACTTTTCACGTTCAAATGCAGGAGTCGGTCGTAAACGCAGTTCAAATAAGTCAGAAAGTCCATAAGGCGCAGTGATATCGAGGCCTTTCTTCCCCAATCTGACAGCCACGGCCGTAGCTGTTTCAGGCCAGTGCAATAAAGCATTTTCCGTTGAAGTGTAGGGATGATCACCATTACGTTGATGCATTCTGGCTTGATTCTTCACCGACCAGTCTAACGAAGGTAATTGTTGCCTAAGCCTGTCTTCTTGGTAGCTATCATGCTCTGCGCTACAGTGCTCACAGTCAAACCAAACGACATCAACATCACCAGAAACAGGACGTAGCCCATACCCATGTAAGTGATCCCAAACAGCGTCTCGTACAAATCCCGCTCCGATCCAACCATCATTGAGTTCCAGTGCTTGAACCGCATATAGGATCTTCATTCTTACAGGGTCCACTGACAATATTTTCTGCAATGACGCCTGGTATTCCATCTGTATCCCCTGTTGGAAACAGTAATACACTAGTAGAAATAATATCAGCATCCTCATGTCCATGTCCGCTTTTCGCTCACAGCAGACCTTCAGCTCAATAAGCTCGTCCGTTTTGTGCCAAAAGCGGACGCTGCAGTATATTCCGCTTTCGGCTCGAATCGGACTGAGGTAACGTAGCGGAAATATTTTTCCGGACTCCACCACGATGCCTTCCATCGAAACGTTTATAACTTTCCTTCTCGCGCTGACGCTTCTGGAGATTTCTCCGGGGCCAGACATGATGCTAACTATCGCCAGAGGAGTCGGTCAGGGAAGACGTATTGCACTGCTTACGGTACTGGGTAATGTATTTGTAGCAGGCTTTGTGCAAGTATCTTTTCTTGTCCTGGGGCTGGTAACCGTTGTTCATGCCTGGCCGGTTGCGCTAGATCTGTTAAGGTGGGCTGGTGCGGCTTATCTGATGTGGCTGGGCATGAAAATGATTGCGACTTCAGGCACTGATACGCGGCTGCGGAAAACGGCAAAAATTTCTGACTGGAATGCCGTTAAGGAAGGCGCCCTGAACAGCCTGACTAACCCAAAATCCCTGCTGTTCATGTTTGCTTTTCTTCCTCAGTTTGTCGATCCCGCCGCGGGTCCTGTTTGGTTGCAATTGCTCGTTCTGGGTAGTATCCAGAAACTGGCAGGAATTGTTTCCCTAGGGTCAGTCGCGATGGCATCAGGCACATTTGGAAACTGGCTAAGTAAACACCCAGGCTTTATCAAATGGCAGGAACGATTTACTGGCGTTGTCATGATAGGCCTCGGTATCCGCATGTTGTTTAGCGGGTCTGGTGTCGTATCGAAATCTGCCAATTGAGTTTTTTCCGAATCGATAAACCCAGGTCCGCTTCTCGCTCTAAGCGGACATTCGACATTCCCGTTAGGCCGAAATCCTCCATCTTTCTCTGCAGTATTCCGGCCTCCCATCACCCTCCTCAGTGCGCCGTTATATACGGCTCCTTCACAAACTCCGCCAGCAGCCAGACCATATCATGCAGCAGCCCGGTGAGTTCTTTCGCCACGCTTGCAGGCAGCGTTCCGCCCATCACTGCCAGCGTTAACGCCACGGCATAGTCCACCTGCTGCGTCGTCTCCTGCCAGCAGTCCGGCACGCATGAGTTGATCTTCTCCCCCGCAATCAGCTGTTCAACCAGATACTGCGGGAGTTCAGCATCGCAACATTCACGCAGTCGCTTTAGCGCCTCCAGCAATCGCTTACAGAGCGTGGCAAACGTCACTGCGTCGTCAGTTTCCACCAGCACGCTCACATACGCGGTGCAGGCGTCGGCGAGTTCAAAGAGATCCGCAGATTCGGAAACGGGTAAGTTGATGAGATGATGAACGGCGCTTTCTTCAGAAAGCGCATAAGAAAACTCAGGGATAGTCGCCATTTAGCATCCTCTTTAAGTAAGAAATGTCACGTTATGCTAACGGGTTCCTACGCCCGGCTGCGGATGTGCCGCAACGCAGGCACTTTACGACCGCGAAGAAGGGATGAAAAGGGATAACCCTGAATTACATAAGGTTGCTTGCAGGTATGCGAGGCGGCTTCCAGAACGGCATTGCCGGGTGGCGGCTACGCCTTACCCGGCCTACAACACCCCCCAACCAAACCCACCGGGCGCGGCGGTTACCCCTCGCTCATCATCGCCAGAAACCGCTTCACCGTCCGGGAACGTTCAAAGCGCCGCCAGCAGATGGCGATATCGGTATAAAGCGCCGGCGCGCTCAGCGCGTGGTAGGTCACGTTCGGCTGTGAAATGGCCGCCATCGACTGCGGCACCAGGGCGAACCCGCCGCCCGCAGAGACCATGCTCAAAGAAGATGAAAGCTGGGACGACTGCAGCGCGCGTTTTACGTCAATCCCGGCCCGCTCGCAGCAGCCGTACACGCGGTCGTACAGCCCCGGCGCGACCTCCTGCGGGAACAGCACCACCGGCGTATCCCGAAGCTGCTCCAGCGCCAGCGAATCACACTCTGCCAGCGGATGGTCGCGATGCAGCGCCACCACCATCGGCTCCCGGTCGAGGATTTTCAAGTCAAATGCCTTGCTGCTTTCGCAAGGCAGCCGCACAAAGGCGATATCCAGCTCGCCTTCCGCCAGCATCGTCATCAGCGACGACATGTTTGCTTCCACCTGATGAACCCGCACCGCCATGTTCTGCACCTGGTACTGGCGGATCAGGGTGAAGATTTTGGGATGAAAGGCGTCGGAGCTGGTGATGCCAATCGACAGGCTGCCGTTCAGCCCGCGCGCGATGCCCCGGGCCTTCTCCAGCGCGGCGTCGCTCATCGCCAGGATCTTGCAGGCGTCCTCGTAGAAAGCCTCGCCCGCCTCGGTCAGCTCCACGCCCCGCGTCAGGCGCCTGAACAGCGGCGTGCCCACTTCCTCTTCGAGCCGCTTGATCTGCTGACTCAGAGGAGGCTGTGAAATACCCAGCGCTTTGGCCGCCTTCGTGAAGTGTCGCTCGCGTGCCACGGCGACAAAATACCGCAGATATCGAAGTTCCATATCAAAAACGTCTCAAACCAGCATGGTTTCTATATTGGAACTCTCTGCTGAATCGGGTCAACATTTATTTAACCTTTATAAATAAAGTTGAAGAGGACCAGCACGATGCTGCATTCATCTGACTGCGACTGTGAGGCCAGCCTGTGCGAGACCCTGCGGGGGTTCTCCGCGCAGCATCCTGACAGCGTGATCTATCAGACATCGCTCATGAGCGCCCTGCTAAGCGGCGTGTACGAAGGGGAGACCACGATTGCCGACCTGCTTTCGCACGGCGATTTTGGCCTTGGCACCTTTAACGAGCTGGACGGCGAGATGATCGCCTTCAGCAGCCAGGTCTACCAGCTGCGCGCCGACGGCAGCGCCCGGGCCGCGAAGCCGGACCAGAAAACGCCGTTCGCGGTGATGACCTGGTTCCAGCCGCAGTACCGCAAAACCTTCGACGGGCCGGTCAGCCGCCAGCAGATCCACGACGTCATCGACCAGCAGATCCCCTCCGACAATCTGTTCTGCGCGCTGCGCATCGACGGCAATTTCCGCCATGCGCACACCCGCACCGTGCCGCGCCAGACGCCGCCGTACCGGGCGATGACCGACGTGCTGGACGACCAGCCGGTGTTCCGCTTTAACCAGCGCAAGGGCGTGCTGGTCGGGTTCCGCACGCCGCAGCACATGCAGGGCATCAACGTGGCGGGCTACCACGAGCATTTCATCACCGACGACCGTCAGGGCGGGGGACACCTGCTCGACTACCAGCTGGAGAGCGGCGTGCTTACCTTCGGCGAAATCCACAAGCTGATGATTGACCTGCCCGCCGACAGCGCGTTCTTACAGGCCAACCTTCACCCCAGCAACCTTGATGCGGCCATCCGTTCCGTCGAAAACTAACAGGAGAACACCGTGAACAGTGAGAAACAGTCGCGTCAGTGGGCGCACGGCGCCGATATGGTCGTTGCCCAGCTGGAAGCGCAGGGCGTGAAGCAGGTGTTCGGCATTCCGGGCGCGAAAATCGACAAGGTCTTTGACTCCCTGCTGGACTCCTCCATCGAGATTATCCCCGTGCGCCACGAGGCGAACGCGGCGTTTATGGCGGCGGCGGTAGGGCGATTGACCGGCAAGGCCGGGGTGGCGCTGGTCACCTCCGGGCCGGGCTGTTCCAACCTGATCACCGGCATTGCCACCGCCAACAGCGAGGGCGACCCGGTGGTCGCGCTGGGCGGGGCGGTGAAGCGCGCGGATAAGGCGAAGCTGGTCCACCAGAGCATGGACACGGTGGCGATGTTCAGCCCGGTGACCAAATACGCCGTTGAAGTCAATTCACCGGAGGCGATTGCCGAGGTGGTGTCGAACGCCTTTCGCGCCGCCGAGCAGGGCAGGCCGGGCGGGGCGTTCGTCAGCCTGCCGCAGGATATTGTCGACCAGCCCACCGCGGGCGCGATTTTGCCCGCCAGCGGCCCGGCGCTGATGGGCCCGGCACCGGCGTCGGCCATTAACGACGTGGCGAAGCTGATTGAAAAGGCCAAAAACCCGGTCATTTTACTCGGCCTGATGGCCAGCCAGCCCGCCAACAGCGCCGCGCTGCGCACGCTGCTGGAGAAAAGCCGCATTCCGGTCACCAGCACCTATCAGGCCGCCGGGGCGGTAAATCAGGAGCACTTCACCCGCTTTGCCGGACGCGTCGGCCTGTTTAACAACCAGGCGGGCGACCGTCTGCTGCACCTGGCGGATTTGATTATCTGCATCGGCTACAGCCCGGTGGAATACGAGCCGTCCATGTGGAACAGCGGCGACGCGACGCTGGTACATATCGACGTGCTGCCCGCCTACGAGGAGCGCAGGTATGTTCCCGATCTCGAACTGGTGGGGGATATCGCCGAAACGCTGAACCTGCTCGCTAACCGCATCGACCATAAGCTCGAGCTGAGCCAGCGGGCCTCCGAAATTCTGGTCGATCGCCAGCATCAGCGCGATCTGCTCGATCGCCGCGGCGCCTCGCTCAACCAGTTTGCCCTGCACCCGCTGCGCATCGTGCGCGCCATGCAGGACATCGTGAACAGCGACGTGACGCTCACCGTCGACATGGGCAGCTTCCACATCTGGATCGCCCGCTACCTCTACAGCTTCCGCGCGCGTCAGGTGATGATCTCCAACGGTCAGCAGACCATGGGCGTTGCGCTGCCGTGGGCGATTGGCGCGTGGCTGGTGAACCCAGGCCGCAAGGTGGTATCGGTCTCCGGCGACGGCGGCTTCCTGCAGTCGAGCATGGAGCTGGAAACCGCGGTGCGCCTCAACGCCAACGTGCTGCACATCATCTGGGTGGATAACGCCTACAACATGGTGGCGATTCAGGAAGAGAAAAAATACCAGCGGCTTTCCGGCGTGGAGTTCGGCCCGGTCGATTTCAAAGCCTATGCCGACGCCTTCGGCGCGAAGGGCTTTGCCGTGGAGAGCGCGGACGCGCTTGAGCCGACGCTGCGCGCGGCAATGGATGTCGACGGCCCGGCCGTGGTGGCCATTCCCGTCGACTACAGCGATAACCCGCTGCTGATGGGCCAGCTCCATCTCAGCCAGATTTTATGAATCAATATAAGGACAGAGACATGCAAAAAGTAGCTCTCGTAACCGGCTCGGGCCAGGGGATTGGTAAAGCGATCGCGCTTCGCCTGGTGAAGGACGGCTTTGCCGTCGCCATCGCGGATTACAACGAGGAGACGGCGAAGGCCGTGGCCGATGAAATCATCCGCAGCGGCGGTAAAGCCGTCGCCGTCAAGGTGGACGTCTCTGACCGCGACCAGGTGTTCGCGGCGGTGGAGAAGGCCCGTACCGCGCTGGGCGGCTTTAACGTTATCGTCAACAACGCCGGGGTCGCGCCGTCCACGCCTATCGAGTCCATCACGCCGGAGATTGTCGACAAGGTTTACAACATCAACGTGAAGGGGGTGATCTGGGGCATTCAGGCCGCGATTGACGCCTTCCGCAAAGAGGGACACGGCGGCAAGATCATCAACGCCTGCTCCCAGGCGGGCCACACAGGCAACCCTGAACTGGCGGTCTACAGCTCCAGCAAGTTCGCGGTGCGCGGCTTAACCCAGACCGCCGCGCGGGACCTCGCGCCGCTGGGGATCACCGTTAACGCCTACTGCCCGGGCATCGTCAAAACGCCGATGTGGGCGGAAATCGACCGTCAGGTCTCCGAGGCGGCGGGTAAACCGCTCGGCTACGGAACCGAAACCTTTGCCAAACGCATTACGCTTGGCCGTCTGTCCGAGCCTGAGGACGTGGCCGCGTGCGTTTCATACCTCGCCGGACCGGACTCCGACTACATGACCGGCCAGTCGCTCTTGATTGATGGTGGGATGGTGTTTAATTAAATTCTAATAAGCTCTGACATGAACTTTCCCCTGCACGATTGCAGGGGCTTTTTTTTGTCTCCTCAGCCATTGTGCATTACACTGCGCGCTGCAAAACTTTAGTCTCAGAGATCTGACAGGCGGTAACAGCGATGAACGGTACAATCACAACGTGGTTTAAAGATAAAGGCTTTGGATTTATCAAAGATGAAAACGGCGACAACCGCTATTTTCATGTGATTAAGGTCGCC
>Ga0157363_1003962_pt1 | contig 13549 bp, 3 predicted proteins | sample AttsexASBM1_FD_111477 | JGI IMG/M metagenome (GOLD analysis project Ga0157363, IMG submission 111477) | Fungus gardens microbial communities from leaf cutter ant in Ribeirão Preto, State of São Paulo, Brazil - Atta sexdens ASBM1 | ecosystem: Host-associated > Fungi > Mycelium > Unclassified ...
ATATTTCCAACCGCATGATTGAATATGTATGTATGTGTATATATATATATATATATATATATATATATATATATATATATATATATATATATATATATTTATATTTATATATAAATTGACAAACAGATGATGTGCTTTTTATGGAGTATCTCTTTTAACAGAGAGACATAACCTTTTAACATAATTACAAATTAAAAAATATTGACGCACAGTATATGTAATGTATATATTCTTCGCCTATGATCTTCAAATCTCATTGCTCAGAAGAAGAACTTAAATGAACTTATTACAATTTACTAAGATTTAATTATCTTAGATATTAAACGAAAATTACAAGCTGCTGCAATATATATATAGCTTCATGACCGATCACTCGAATACGTTTTCAGGCGAAAGTATTCAAAAAATGCTAGCCAATCTGCCAGCTAAAAGAGCCACAAGGAAGGTTCTGCAGGACAGCATGATGCGATCGCAGGGCCGACTTCGTAACGTAAGTAATTTAATAGTGCAGAACAATGTCTATCTTCACCTCAATAATATATTCAATCAAAATTGGATCGATATTGAATCATAAAGGCGATAGAATCATAATAGCCGACTAATTTAAGGATGTTGACAGCGTAATATCTAATGGGCTCTTCTATGTAAAAGTTTTATAATAATACAATTAGATATTCTTCCGATGAAATTATTTCGATAAAAATCACGTCAGAATATGAAAGTCATATTATGTCATATCACATAATATCAAAATTAAAATTGTTCAATGAAAAGCTACTTGAAATCTTTCTTGATCTATTGTTAATAATTAGTTTCAATTACATTTCAATTTGTATTATTCGAGAAAATCATACAATTTCCTACTGGCAAAAAATTAGTATAAACGGGGCATAATAAATGAGACTGATTGAAATCGTAGATATAGTTTGACGTAATTTTGTGTGTTATGAAGACAAATTACATAAGTAATGAAACATTGTACCGCCGGACAATCTGAGTAACGCAAATATGCTAAATAATTATGAAAAATTCGAGATTCGTCGAAATAAAACGTTATTGCCTTGCGTGCTTCGTCGCACTCGAGCGAAGGCATCGATTAGTTGACATACGTGCTTGTTGAAGTACACAATCCTATGATCGTGCACACAGTCGTGCAGGCAAAGCGATTTTTATATTATAACGTTGTATCATTTTATTTTTCTTTCATTAAAAATGCTGCTTTTCTTGCTTTAATACTTTTTGTACTTCTATCTTTATACAAAGATAAATTGTAAATAAAAATATAAGATGAAAATGTTATTAAGTTTCTAAAGATAAAAGCTTTAAATTTTATCTCGATAATAATGAAACTGAATTTATCAACACAAAAGCTGTAGTGGCATCTTTGGGCTTTGTTGAAATAGGTGCAAACCAAAACAAGGCCTTGCATAATCGGTGACCCGAACTCGTCCCGAATCTCACGCAACAAAGCCGCTCTGCGGAATAAACTGCTGAAGAATGCCAAATCGATTCAGCGGAATCGCTGTCGAAGTGACAACATCGCCGCGGTAATCGAGAGCGTCGTGAGGAAGTGTCACGAAACTGAAAAGAAATCGGATAGTGATGTCGACAAAATCACCGAAATTGAGAACGAGGATAAGAAAAATGCCAAAGAGATGAACGAAGGTTCATCGAAGGCAACCAGCAAAGCTTCGGATCAGAATGATAGAACTATTCGACCGAAAGTTGGACGACCTAAGATTCTCGGCAAGAAGAGGAATGTGAAAAACCCACAACTTCAAAGCAAAAGCAGCAACAAGCTAGTAAAAGCGATGGGCAAGTTTGCGAAGTTTAAGAATGATACTACATCCGAGACGAAGGGCGAAGGCGAGGAGACATCCTCCCCAAAGAGTATACCAAAGAACGTAAAGACGACACTAAAAGCAATTGACAAAGATGACGTCAATGCCGATAATAAAAAGATATCGACAATTTCTGGAATAAAAAATAAAAACAAATTGACGCACAATATATCGAAGAGAAAACGTCCTGTGGATCCGGTGGCATCCTTGAATGCTTCTATCAAGGCAAAATCACAGTTACGAACGCAGGATGGTAAGTTCGCTCGCAATCCAAACAAGAATTTGCAGGCGAAATCGTCCGAAGAGAAAACAGACAACGGAAAATACAAAACTACCGACTGGATCGAAATTAAACCCAAGCTGAAAGCAGCGCAGAAGTTGAAAAAGATTGGGATCCAGCTGCCACGAAGAGTCACTCGGTTATCTTCGGATAGCGACAAGATGCCGACTTTGGAACCAGTCGTACAGATTGTTTCCTCCAATGAGGAATATGCCGATAAATCGGCGAACGATTTACCTATCTTGTCGCCAGTAACATCGTCGGGTTCTCTTCAGGATCAAAAGGCATCTCGAATTTCCACAAAGTGCATTTTAAAGGAAAAAGAGGAGAATATTGAGGCTAATGCCGATTTCGAAGTTGTTCTTGAAAAAAGAAAAAGGGGGCAGAAATCAATGAGAGGAAGAAAACCGAAGGAGGAAACGAAAGACATAGCGAAGCGGAAGAAGACTAATATAATTGAAGAAAACAAAATTTCCAAAAATAACGCAGTAATATTAAAAAATGATAAAACGAAAGGCAGAAAGAGTTTACCGGTCTTAAATGCTAATAGTAATGAAAATAACAAAGAAGAAATATCGAAGAAAGAGGTAATTGCCAAAAAAGATTCTAAGCCTAAAAAAGAAGAAGCGACGAAGGAAACTCGAAGCAACTCGAAAACCCGAGTAAACAAGGATTTCGTGAAACTGTCGGACATTCCATTCGAGGTGAAGAAACTACTGTATTCTGCTCAATGTATTCTCGACAAGGACGATCTCTTGAGCACACTCGCATCTAACGATTCAAAACGCAATCTAAGGCAATTGGCACCAAGATCGAAAGTGCTTCAAGTGAATAACAAGAAACCGCGAGAACTCGATGACGAATCAGACGGCTTGAAAGATACGTGTAAGAAGGAGAAGATTGAAGCAATTAAAAAATCATTCAGAAAAAACGCTGAGAAGAAGGATGACGATAAGCTAGCGAAAATGAGTCTAGAGAAGGATTCGATCAGCAACGCGATTGCCAATGTAGTACAAAACGAAAGAAATCAACAAGGTAAAAGAGACAGAGCAGTGAAAACGAAGGAAATTACGATTGATAATTCCGATATGAAAAGTAAAATCGATGGCAGACAAACGAGAGGATCAGTGAGCGATGTCAAGAACGAGCCTTCCTTAGAAATTATAAACGATAGTCTTCGAAAAGGCAGATCTTTGCTGGGAAAACGTCGCAGTCGTAACAAATCGCTCGATAAAGATGAAGAAAACTTGCATGTATCCAAAGCACAGAGTAGCGAAAATGCCTCGTCGAGCGGAAAGGAAAAACTCGGGGAAATTGTCGATAAAATTTCTAAGAAGGAAATTGAAGGTGAGAGCGATAAAAATTCTGATGATCACTTAGATTCGACAGTAGTGAATATCAATTTAAGTCACTTGCAATCGGAGACGAGTAACCTGTCCATTGACAGTGGTAAGGAAAACTCTTTGGAAACATCCGTGAACGTTCACAGTAAATTGAAAGTAGGAAGACCCAAGAAGTCATGGGGCACACGTCGCGAGAAATCATTGAGGAAGAGGTCCTTAAATAATGTCATCGGTATTCTGACGGAGGGCATGAATATCCCTGCGGAGGCGCAGCAGAATGTGCAAGTGCTCACGGTTCAGACTAGTTTGGACAATCCGGATAGGTTGGCGCGGAACGGAAGCGCTCAACAACCAAGCGGTGGTGAGGGCGACGTGATCATGGTAGACGCAGCATTCAGCGAGCTGTCGGCCCTCTCCAAAAGCGAAGAGAAATCCATAAAGAACGAAACTGTTACGGCAACGAGCACAACTGATAGCTCTCATGCAGACAATGAGAAGAATGCTTGTCCTGATGAAGCACAACTTGAAACCGTCTTCACCGATGGAAAAGTCGATGTATCGTTGAGAGTTACAACTACTAAGGCGTGTTCGCCAACCAATGACATTATCCTCGATTTGTCTAGAAGGAAACCCAAGGGTAAAGGCTCTTTCTTAGAGAAAATTGTGTCGAAGATAGCCAAGCAGAAAGATGCTTTGCTAGAAGGTGAGGTAGGTTCTTTGCTTGATACTGCAGCCGATGAATTGACTAGCATTCTCGATGAGGTCGGACCTACCTTGACTGATAATGCGGAGAGTACAAATTCCGACGAGGCAAATCGTGCCTCAGAGAACAATAAAAGTATAACAGTTACATCCACTGACAAAGAATTGCCGATGATTGTAGAACCTGAAATTCAAGCATTGGAAAACGAGAAAATCAATGTTGAGAGCGCGGTTTCCAAATGTTCAATGGATTCTTTGGAGATGTCAGACAATCTTGTTGAAAAAAATTTGGTAACAAAGGCTGAAATTCAAAGTGAGAATCAACTTAAAGCAGATAATGCTTCAAACGAGATGAAGAATGACGATGACTTGCACAGAAAAGTGAGTTCTATTGAAAAAAATGTTGAAAATAAATCGATGATAAATAAAGAATCAGTTATTCCAATAACAATTTCAAATGAGAATCTTGCATCATTAACCGATATTTCAATTTCTTGTTCGTTAATTACACAAAAAGAAAATTTAGAAAAACGTGAAAGAAAGAAAGGCGTTACAAAATCCAGAAGAAAATCCAACAAAAGATCACTGGACACAAGATATAAAAATAAGAAAAGATCATTAGAAATCATCGAAGATCGCACAGAAGAAAATGCGCAGAAAAAACTTGGATTGAATGACACATTTAAGTCCGATGTTGGAAATGAATTTTCAAAGAAAGACGATAGTGTGGAGACTTCAAACGCAGATATCGAAAAGTCGAAGCTGCTTCAATATAGTGAAAGCGAAATTCTCAAGGATAATTTAAAGTCAACGAATTTAGAAAAGAATCTCACGAAAGCTAATAATGAATCAAATTTAGAAAAATTCACCGATTTTTCAGAAATCACTTGTGAAAATACAAAATTAATGGCGAGCCTTGAAAAATCCCTTGACAAAATAACTTCCGATGAAAATACTGTTACCAATGATCAGTCGATAGAATCAATCGAGAAAAATACTGATTTTTCGATATTATCTTCAGAAAAAAGTGTTGAGTGTAAAAAATCTGTAAATAGAAATAAAAAAAAGAATCGAGTTAATTCAAACGGATCTAGGCGTAAATCGAAGAGAAAATTGAAATCTGTCTTATCAATAACTCCTTCGAATGATGCTACTATAAACATCCTCCAAACTTCTGTAGAACTTATAGATGAAACAGAAGAAATACCATCTTCGTCGACCATTGCGAGAGAATCTTTAGAATCAACTGATATACAATCGATAAAAATTGGGACCACTAACGACTCAGACGTTCCTTTAGAAAATTTCTTGCATTCAGTAGAAATAATGCCCGAGAAATATAAAGAGACACAAAATACAGACTTAAATTCAAGTCTCGTTAATTCGATACCTTCAAAAACAACGGAGAAACATGATGCAAAAAAGAAGTCATTGGCTGAGGAGCATCTGGAACTATTGGAAGACAAGTCTGCTAAAGTTGTTTTGAAACTCAATAATGAATCCAGCATCGCTGATGCTAACGAGCGATTATCTGTTAGCTTAGAGCATTTCAAAATACCGGAAGTGAAGGATCTACTGCAGAGTGTGAAAAAACGAGGCCCGAAAAAGAAGTCGCAATCCGAGGATGATCGCTGGAACAGCGGAAGCGTTTCCGAAAAGTCTCGAACGAATGAGAAACTCATGGAGATTGGCGAGATATCTAACTTGATCGAAGAAAAAATCGAAGAAGAAATAGAGAAACGTGTTATTGGAGAAGAATCGAGTACAAAGAAGCTTGGAAGATCGAGTTCTTCAGGGTCTATCGGTCTCGCTCCCAAGACAAGATCTATGTTTAAGAGAAAAACACAGCTGTCAAACGAAGACCTTGCTGATTCCAGCATTCGAAATCAGAGTACCGAAAGCATGGACGATTTGTCCGAGAGCTCATGCGTTAGCGAGTCCAGCTACTTTAGGAAAAAGCGATTCGCGAAGAAAAAGAGAAAAGAGGAGACAATAGTTGACAGCACTCGAGTCGATGCTTTTCTCATAGATTCGACAGTTCTGAAAAGCAGTAAGCAAAATCCGAAAAGGAAAACCAAATCATTACTTGATGAGCATCTTAATTTGTCTGACGTGGATGACATTGACATTCCAATGGACATCCAAGCTTCATTAGAAAATATGGAAGCCTTGGAAAAAATTGAACGAGAGTTTGAACTCACTGAAAAATCTTTGGATCCACAAAACGAAGGCACAGACAAATCAACGGATGATACAGAGAATAAAGATTCGCATGCCTCTTTAGAAAGACCAGCATCTAATAATCATGATTCTTTAGATAATCCGGTTACCCCGAAGAAACGCGCGGGAGGCAATTTTGTGGTGGTGCACACAAAAACCGGTGAGATTTTGATTGTGGAGAAGAAAAAGAAGCTAACGAAGGAAGCGGCGAAGTTTTTCTGCGACGTATGTGCTACAAGCTTCACTCGTAAGAGCTCTCTAAAGAAACATACTTTGTCACAGTCGCATTTATCACAGTTGACAAAATCCACCAAAGACAAAGACGAGTCTGTTAACAGCAATACGTTCGAGAATACTGAAGAGGACGACGAATGGAAGAATAATCCAGAGAATGATCAACAGACGAAGAACATTCTAGAAGACATTCGATCTCATGAAACCGATCAGAAGTCTTTGGAGCTAGACGAGAGCTTTGTTCCTTACACAAATAGTACAGAATTAACGAAATCTCTTGTGGATCTCGGAACGAGGCAGATGTTGGAAGATAAACTGCTGGACGAAGAGATTTGCAAAATTACTGAAAACATGAGCCATGATGAATATGTTTTAACTGATCAAGTGACACCAGAAGATCCAATGTTGTCATCAACGCCGATCAAAGCTGTCCATAAAAATCAGGAGGATTCAAGACGAGGCAAAAACAGTGACAAAAAGCAGAATAAGTCGAAGAAAAGAAATCTGGCAGAAGAACATTTGCTCTTGGATTCTCCTAAATTAGAAAATTCTAAAATTGACTCGGACGAGCTTCCGAAACCAACCAATGATGTCATGCGAATTTCCTCGCCATCTTGTGATCATTCTTCGACAAAGGAAATAATGGAAACGGAAAAAATCGAAGATATTTCTAAAGAATGTGTAGATAACGTTAAGACGAAAAATCAATCAGAATTAATTGTTACATCTTTGAATGAAGAAACAATTTTGAAATCAGTATGTGATATTGATGGGAAAACTGACCAGCAAACAGAATCCACGAAGACTACGAAGAAAATACTAAAAAAAGTCTCTAAAGTTTATAACGAGGAAAAAGAAGAGATCTCAGCTTTAACTGAGACAAATCGTTTCAGTCTAAGACCTAGAAGAAGTAAAAATATTCAGCATTATGAGGAGTCTGATATTGAAGTTGATATATATTTTATGGATACTTCCATGGAGATTAACAGTGATGAGATAGAAAATAGCCGTGATGCGCAAAAGAAACAGAACGAAGTAGAAGAAGAAACTAATAGGGATATACTACAGGATAGCTACACTGACGATAAAAGTTCCCAGGATATAGAAGTCGCAAAGTCGAAGATAGACTCAACGAACGGCATTAAAAAAAAGAAACGTGGAAGACCGAGGCTTAAAAATCGAATTATTTCGAATTCTAGTAACGCTTCAGCTCCCGCGAACCTCGAAATTAACGGAAACGATTCTGTCGCTACGACTAATCTTGATGAATCAAAAATTGAGGATCAAAAATTAAATTTGGATACCAAAGAGCGTTTTGACAAAATCAGCAAGCCATCACATATTGATGCAAATGCCCAACCTAAACGAAGTCGGGGCAGACCTAGAAAAAATCCTGTATCCATTACAAATAATTCTTCAGTACAAGCAGATAATTCGAGTGCTTCCGAATTGACGAAATCAAATTATGATGAAATGAAAGAAAAGGCAGATGTAATTGAATCATGTTCCAAAATGATTATCGAAGAAATCACATCGATCAGTTCTTTGATACCGAATGCGGAGTCTTCATCTGTCGTTCAAGATCATACTACAGAATCAAATTTATCGGAAACGAAAAAAGATTTATTAAATACTGAAGATATTCAAAGCACCGAGCTAAACATTTCCAAAGATCAATTGGCGCAGAGAATAGAACCTATGAATATTGCGATAGATGACACCGTACTTGCATGGAATTGCGAGAATGTACTTACCTCTAACATTCCATCAGAAAAAATCGAAATATTGCCATTAGAAACAAATACATATGTTAACGATGCAAAATGTGTGCTAGAAGAACAACAAAATGATACGAATGTGAATATTTTAACACTAACGACCAAATCATCAACCGAGCTTCCATCACAAATTATCGAACAGATATCGATTGATGATTTGAAATCGGCTGAATCAAAACCAATCGAATTCGACAACAATGAAAGCTTCGAAATTCCAAAATCAACAGACATTTTAAAAGAGAAACAAATAAAGTCAAGAGAGGAACTTCTTCCCGAAGAAGAAGTTCCCAAAGCAAAATTGTTGTCATCAGAAGATGAGGATAAAGCGTTAGCCGAAGACAATAAATCTCTTCTCGCAAATTTCCACAAATCTCAGAAGGTAATAAATGATTCTGGGAATGATAGCACTTACGATGAAAGGACGATTCGATTGGAATTTACCAAGAAATTATCCAGAAAGTCAACGAGTAAAGAACGAGAAACTGATCGTAAAAGATTGAAAACATCTAAGGATAAAAAGAAAAAAATCAAAGTCGCTGAACTATCGAGTGACAGCGAGAACGAGGATGACAGACTCGAATCTGCTGCTTCGAGTAAGAATAAAATTGTGAAGAGTGTGTTTGGCCGAGTGTTTGGTGGCGAGAAAGCGGACAAGGTGAAAGAAGTATTGAACGATTGGGTATCGCGATCAGAAGACGACTCGGATATATCTAGAAGTGCTTTGGATGCGAAATCCTATCTACGTGGACTGACAAAGTTCTCTGAGAATGGACACAAGAAAGAAAAGAAATGCCACTTTGGCTCTGAAACAAAGAAAGATATTGAGCGATTATCCAAAAAGAAAGGAAACGAGAAGTGCGACAGTGAGGTTCACGGAAAAGCGAAGAATCGAAAGAAGCGAGAGAAGGATATCGAATCGATACCTGAGGATCATATCGGCTCACCTATCAATCCGGTCAAACGAAGATATAGAGAGAGCAAGATCAGAGCGGACGAGAAGATTCTAAGAGCTTTCAATGATGAATTATTGACGATTTCGGATGAAGATAACAAGATTAAAGAAATGCGCAATCAGATTAATAATGAATTGAACGATAAGGAAACAAGGAAACACCATGAAAAAGACTTGAATAAGGAGCGAACGAAGAATAAGAATTTGATCTCTGAAAATTGGGAAAGTTTTCGAGTCGAACACAACGTTCATGGAAAATTGAAAAATAATTCCAGTCATCGTAAGAAACAAGATGCTAAGGAGCGTTCTTTGTCACCATTGCAATCCGAATCCAAATACAGGTGGAGAGAGAGCAAGACCAAGGCTGGCGAGAGGATCTGGAGAGCCTTTGACAATGAGATTTCATCGTGCCTTTCCAACGATCAAAATCTTAACGAATTTCACGAAATTTCTAAGGAGCAACAGATCGAGTTCTACGAATCTGAAGACCCGAATTGTTCGGATAATTCGAAGAGTGTCAAACAAAAAGATGACGAAGCTTGGAAAAATGTCAGTTCAATAAATCACGAACAGAGGGTAGTGCACAGTGGACGCGGGAGATCCAGAAAAAATTCGAACAGTCGCAAGAAACAAGATTTCAGTCTGATTAAAATAAGTAAGATAAAAACCAACAAAAGGATTTTGAAGGATTACGAGTTCCCTTCGAGAGATCGAGAAACGAAAAACGAAATGCAAAACGATCAAACGATACTATTGACAAGTGAATCGAGGAATCGATCGAAAACTTTGACCAAAGATAACTCTTACGAGTTCTTCTACAGCGATTCAGTTGTTTCAAAGCATGTGAATAAAGACCAAGATAATTTGTTGACACATTTGGATCGGTCAACAGGTTCTAGGAAAAACAAAAAAAGGATTATCAATGAAGATTGGAAATATTCAGTGAGGAATCTAAAATTTGATCTGGATGATCAGCCAACTGAGAAAGAAATTGGACATAAGGAAGAAGATATAATATCATCGCGTAGTTGCAGCAGTTTAGCAGTCGAAGAACTAATAAGGAAGAATCAATTGGTCGATCTTGATGATTCTCAGATGAATCGAAAGTCTGATAACAATGATAATGATAATGAGGAGGATGATGACAACGAGGAAGATGACAGTGATCTTGAGCAACGAAGAATGTCACCATTCTACGCTCGCGAGACTCCCGATAACTCCATAGAAAGCAGCTCCGAGGAAGAGGAGGAGGAAGAGGATGGCGAGGAAGAAGAGGAGGAACGCGTAATGTACGAGGATAATTCCAGAAAGACAAATCCTAGCGAATTCTCTGGGGAGAAGATTATAATCAGATCGCCATCTTCGGGTCATAGATCGGATGTGGTAACGATTGCACCCACAGACGCGATGGAGGACAATGCTTTAGACGTACCAAGAGAGATCGAGTTAACGACAGAACTGCGGCAAGGCAAAATCCTTAACTTCGATGAGGAGCTCTTCGTGGAATGTTGCTCGAGATTGAAAGCTACGAGCGAAAACGAGTTGAGAGGTGCAAAGAAGATTAAGCTCGATCATACGGAATCATATCACAGGCGAGATGATCAATCGCAAGGATTCAGAGTCAATAGAGATCGATGGAGAGATGTGGAGAGTCAAAATAGTCTTGGTAGTCTTTTGGAGTCAGTGAATCAAGTGAGTATTACATTAGACATTTTTCTACTTGGATAACTTATTAATATATAATAAATCGTTAATAAATTAGTTATTCTGTACACAAGATAAATGTAATATTGTTTATCTAATTCGTTTAGTGTATGAATTAAATAAATATAAATCTTTTAATGATAAATCGATCAACGATAAATTATGAAATTATTTAAAATTATGATTATATATTTATTTAATTACTTATTAAATTAAGTGAAATCTTTTGCTATTAAATTGACTTGATTAATTGGTGAAACCATTAACTTTCAGTTCTGAGTAAATAATAGAGTTATAAATTTTAAATATGGTTTGTATACAATTTACAACTAAAAATAATTATTATAATTGTATTCTATTATATATAAGTATTTAATCTAAAACTTTTATACTAATCTTTTAAGAATTAAAAACACGATTACAAAGAAAAATAAATACAATGTAAAATATATATGTTATTTGGAAATTCTAGTTGCTCGGTGAGGAGATGTACAACAGCCATGACAAAAGTTATCGAACACGTGGTAGCGAACGATCGAGCAGATCGGCCAGTCCAGATACGTCGCGAATCGACAATCTTGGCTACGAGGACAGTTTGGACGTAGCTTTTGAGCACAATAACAAACTACGAGATAAGATCCAACAACGTATGAGAGAGAGCGAGAATCTGATAGCCAATACATTCGGCCAGAAGATCAACGACAATGATCATCCTGACGATGACAAGCGAGATAGTGTTGGGAATTCTTATTCCTCGAGTATTCACGAACATGAACAGCTGCCTACATCGGTCGCGTCGAATAGAGAGCTGGAGTCCTCACCGAACCATAAAAACAAGATGAATTCGACTCTAGGTGGTTTACACAAGGCACTATCCAACTTGTTGCATAGCAACGGCAAACATGATCATAAGTGAGTATCTCGATACTCAAATCTATGCGTAATATTTATATTGTAAATATTTTTATTGTATATGGTCGTATAGTGAATAATTTTGAGAAAACAAATTAATATTCTATCAACATAATAGAAGTGTATTATAATAATGAACTTTTCAGTTGGATATGAATAAGTTTGATAAGTTTAATGAGGTTTCGAACTCAAGAAAGACGAAGGTTCTCCAAATTCATAAGTACTTCATGAAAATAAATTAGCAAAATTGTAGCTAGCTGTCGTTTATAAACTTAGTCATATCGAATTTTTATTCTTTTGCTAGTACAATCTTGATTTGTTTTCTTAACATATTCACAAAAGACTTAGTGCATTATTCTATTTTATGATGCTATATACAGATGTTAATATTTTAATACGTTCTTCTAAAATTCTGTCTTGATATAAAAGCATAAAAAGATATTCGAGAGTAATAGAATGTGACTTCGATGATTAAAAATATTTTGTAGGATGGCTCACGTATCAAAGCATATTTTTCAGTTTCGCCTCGATTCGACACCTGTTGATTGTTCGTTTATCTGCTGTTTATCTGCTTGCGTGGCCCATACGTTTTGTTTTCATCCGATTCTACGATTACGCTAAACTAGATGTAGCGTATGATTGGCGCATATTGGCTAGTCATTTTTTTTCTCTGAAAAAATAATATTTGTGATTGATCTTTCCAGGGACAAAAGTCGAGCTTTATTGTATACATTTTATTACAACGTTTTAAACTATAAGTACTGCACACAATCCACATCTGGCAAATGTTATCCTCTGTCTTCTTCACTTGGGCTGAAATTATTCGAGCTTGATGCTCGATTTTCACTAAAGATGGTCGAGAGACTATCGTCGAACGATGCTCATTTATTCGTGTTGCGTATTGATCCGCTTTCGTCACTCCACTCTGTACGCGATGAACGATCTCTCCCTTAACAGCATCAACATGTAGCGCTTTGCGATACATTGAATTTAGTATATAACACGTAAAATACAGCGAGCACATATGTATCCCGTATTTATTATCCTCCTAATTTATTTACTATTAAATATATTTTCCCGGAAATTTCCTTTGTTTAAAGAAAGGAAAATATACTTGTAATTACACTTTTCCTATAATTTCCAAAAATGGAATGAAGAAATATTTCCACAATAATCAACAATATATCGATTAATTTAGATTCCATATATTGACTCCAAAAGAAGCAATTTATTAGAATTAAAAGATCAAGAAATGATACTCATTATGTACGTCATATATAAAATTTATTACAGTAACATGTTTACTTTAGCTGTGAACTATGTGTGAATTAAACAATTTTATTGTATAATTTATTACCGTTAGTGATAAAATTTTCTCTGTTTGCTATATTCGTTTTTATTCTCTGCGGTAATTACCCGAATAACAATGAATTTCCATTAATTATTAATGAATCCATTATTAAATCTACAATTATTCTATAAAACTGTTTACAAAATATTTTTCAATTATATGTTTTGTTAATCGATATACTGTTGAAAAATATTGTTATAAAATAATTCCTCGCTTGTTTTCTTCATTAAAA
>Ga0157363_1003964_pt1 | contig 13546 bp, 7 predicted proteins | sample AttsexASBM1_FD_111477 | JGI IMG/M metagenome (GOLD analysis project Ga0157363, IMG submission 111477) | Fungus gardens microbial communities from leaf cutter ant in Ribeirão Preto, State of São Paulo, Brazil - Atta sexdens ASBM1 | ecosystem: Host-associated > Fungi > Mycelium > Unclassified ...
GACTTAGATTTTTATTTTCGCCAAGAAATATTTTTGATTAAAAATTTACAGAAAATTTATTACTGATTAAGACTGTATTATGAAACATCCTGTAATCGAATTCTACACTTAAAATATTTAACTTAAGGTATCTTTTCATACCGACGCTCGACGCTCATTTTCGACGTTAAAATAAATCACGTGATAGAAATTGACGAATATCAAATATTAATTTTGATTACATGACCTGTTGCTGAAAATGAACATCATAGCATCAGGTAAAAACAGCCTCATATTCAAGTAATGAACTTAATATTAAGTTTTCGTAAATACAAGTAAAGAAAAAGAAACAAATACTCACTGAACGTCGTCGTTCTGTCAAACGTTCTTGCAGCATCAGCTCCGGATGATGTTTCACATTGAACACATACTATTTCACAAAACAATTTTACATTAATTAAAACCAACCGATGCAACGCTTAATTCGCGAACGATCTTTTCGAGATTGTCAAGAACGCCGTGACGCAACAAGTGACACTCGAAAATTGTAACCTCGATTTTCGCGAGCCGCAACTGTCATTGCGAAGTATTAAACGAAGTATCGCGTTCACTGCACTCGTCACAGAAACGGAAGCGGATTCATTAAAATTTACTGCTTCTTAAAACCATACTCGTTTATTTTCAAGTCGAGAAATTACAGATTTGACTTCGCCGATCACCCAACAAATGAGCTACGAAAACGCGCGAACGTTACTACACGCATACCAACTTAGATTGCTACAGCGGCTTGTGATTGGCTAGCTTTAAATCCTCGCATTTCAAAAACTACCGCGTACTTTGAACAAAGATAACATAATTGAGTAAACACAACGACTTTTATCAGTTTCTCTGTAATATCTCGAGTCGCAAATTTTGGGATTCTGTGCATAAAATGCATTGAATTTTGATAAAATTTCAATTTTCAACTTGCAAAATTTATTACTATTAAAATCAAATCTGCAGTAAACCGCGGAAATTGCACTTACTTGCCTACTTCTTATAAATTGTAATTGGAGAATGAAAAATAAATTGTTATTTACATATACCATAAATAACAATTATTATATGTTTTATTAACTCTCTTTGCAATCTGGATCTTTTTTGACACAAGCAGAATTTCACTCTGAATTTTCATCTTTATTTTTGCTCAAATTTTAATTGTTACTAAATTAAAAACTTGAATTAAAAAACCACTTAGTAATATAAAGAGATATTAAAAATAACTCCGAATATTTTCACATTTTTATTTAAAAACCTAGAATAGTAAAAAAAATTTGAGTTGAACAAAAGAACTCAAATTAAAAAAAAACAAAGAGTGTAAAAAATATGATTGCAGTAGACGAAGGATTAAAAAATTATATGTTTTATTAATAAGAATAAATTTCGAATAATAATAAAATTATTATAGGATACTCATGTTCGTGCCCGCCCTTCGAGTGCATGTGCTCGCTGCAGACGAATGTACCATCGTATCCACAGTCTCATCATCATCAAACAACGATATATCCTCAACAGTTGCCTCCCACAGATGGGCCTTATTGGCTGCAGGATGTTCCGCCACAAGAAAACCCCGTTGGTTACTGTTTGCCAAATCAGGTTCCTCAAGAAGCGTCTTATGGCGACTTTCCACCTTTCACAGGCGATCTCTTTCAACCGGAAGAAATCTTTCAACTGGATCAACCCTTGAGGCCGGATTTTTCAGCGAATCTCCAGGACGTAGCTCGTTCACCCCCAACTTTACTCGACCTCGGCAGCGGTACCATTAAATACGAAATGAAACAAAATCAAGATCAGGGTTACTGGAACCAGTTTCTCAGCGAAGACTCCAGCAGCAGTCACCTGAGTCTTCCTCAGGATGAGAGACTCCATTTCGCCAACTTCGAGTCTGAGAAAGTCTCTAACGGCTTTACTTCCAGGCGAACGATGCATCAGCATCATTATGTTCAAGAAAAGAATCAAAATCAGCCCGCAAGCAACGTTTTGAGCTACCAAAATTATCCCCGATCGCAGAGTCAAAAAGGTTTTATCGATGGAAATACGAAAGATGAACATGAGCAATCTTATTGGCCTCAAGATCAACAAGATAACAGACTACATTTGGAAAGTTTCGAAGTCAAGGAGGAAGATCTCTTATCTTCACGTAGAGAAGTCGAGTGCTACAAGAACAGTTGTCAACCTCCGATGGTGAGCAGAGCGGAATACAGCCTCTATCAAAAACCGAAGAGTGAAGACACTCTACAGGAGACAGTGCGACGCAACTGTAGCCCCGAAAGCAAACCGTATCATCCTTTCGATAGTTATCACCAAATGTTCGAACACGGTGATGCTAAAAACCAGCCACATAATCGCGTCATTCATCAAAATTCGATCCGAACGAATCTGGACGAAAGACTTCAGAGTTGTTACGGCAATCAAGAGACATCGGAAACTACAGAAAAGCTGTTTCACAACTCTGGCATAGCGGAAACGTCGATCCAATCTCGAAATAGTCCCGAATCCTTTTTCTATCCCAGCAATGAACGTTGTCATTACACCTGTGAGATCCTTGAACGGGTGCCACAGATGATGAGCGCCGGACCGGCTCACGGAACAGTTAACAGCTACAGCGATCCGGCTACCACCGACTTGGATTTGCCGCCCTTTGTAGATTATACACTAGTCGGGATGCTGTGCAGCTCCACGGACGAGGAGACGACGAACCTGCTGCCAGGATGCCCTCAGGACTCGCACAACTACATTCCTCATCATTAGAGAACATTCTCACTGCTCCTTTATTCATTTGTATTATATAAATAAATATAATATAGTGTTGCACTTTCTCTCCGAACTGACAGACCCGTTTATTTGCACATAATTTATTAAATTACTGCAAAAGTCGTTTTTCCATCAATTTTTCTTTGAATATTAAAGTAGTATTGAAGATAATCAGAGCTTTCCAAAAAATCGAATTATCGAAACTACATTTTGTATCTGTTTAATACATCTGAAAGTATTTCACGAGATTTCTTCGATCAGATTTAACATAAGTTTCAATAATCGTGGAAGGTGGAAGAAGTAGAACCGAATGTAGCTTGGAAAAAGGTCACAAGATTTATTTGCAACTGATTTATTCGTAACAGATACTCTCACGATCACAATTGTTATGTATGTTATGCAATATTACTATTATTATTATTATTATTATTATTATTATTATTATTATTATTATTATTATTATATTATGCCTATGCATTACACTTTCTCGATTACACATGCGCGATATCTTCTTCTTATCTCTAACGAAAATTTTCACGAGAGCGTTCGCATGCGGCGAACGTAACAGGACACACGAACGGAACGGATGCGAGACACGTCCGCGCGATCGCAGGCTGGCCAGGACGAGAATCCTAAAGTAATGCAGCGTCAGGAGGGAAAAATGCTACCGAAGAAAAAGGGAGACAGAGAGGAAAGCACTGATGGGATTCCAACGATTCAGATCTCTTCAGTATTGATAACGGATGTAACGATGGAGACAGACGGCTTTGCTCTCGCGACAGACCGATCTTATAAATTGCACCTTATAAATGGGCACAGTAGTGATTGTTATGTAATCCTTAAACGCGATTGTATCATTGCCTCGATCAGCAGTCGATCTTGCCGCTATTTGATTCTTTCGATACTTTTCTTTTTTTATATAAAAGACAAATACTCTCATATAACACAACATACATACTGTTCGTAATTTTTAATCAATTTAATCTGATTCAATAAGAGAAATCAACACTAATTGATTAACTGAAAGTCAAAGTTAAATCAAAGATACCGCGAATCAATCTCGATCTATTCGTCCTTACAATTTACTGCCAAACCGTATATTAATTTAAGCTTAATTTAATTTTCAAAATACCTAATTTAAAAAATCTTAATTGTATACAAATCGAAACTTTTCTATCGCTATATCTTTATGCATACAAAAAAAGCAAAATCTCATTAAGTTAGAATTACACAATGCTAAATGCATCTTCTCTTTTTATATCATATATTTATTCCTTCGAAATTTGATCTCAATAATTGCCGATTACTTCTTATCATCGGAAAATTTTATCTTCTAATTATCTTTCTTCTTGTGCTCTTTCTTCATTAAGTATCAGTCAATTTTGAACAAATTCAAACGAATAAATTTTCAACTCAATCGTAATTCTTAACTGAGTATACAAGCAATTCGCAATAAGTAATACGCTTATGATATTAGAACACTTTAATATTTAAGTTCTCAATTTATTAAACTAAACTAGGACTATCAAAATCGATTGACAGAGCTAAGCAAAAACGCAATTACACACAGATCTTTCTTACTTTTTTCGAAAAAAAAATTCGAGCAACAGCGTAGTTCGTTAGAATATCTTCCAAGGACAAATTGGAGAGTTAGACAATTAGGAGCTCGCTTTAAAGCATTGCCACACTTTATCTTATGTCATATGGTGCAAAAAATTATTATAAAGATGCATGTAGGTAGGGCTTCGAGAATTTTCAACGGAAATATAAACAGCAACGCCGAAGGACCGCTATTCGACTTCGCAGTTTAATGTTTCTTCACTAATCCTCGAATTGCGTATTAAGTGTAAATTAATATCGCACGGGCACATCTATCTACACATATTTACAACAATAGACTGCTTTTCCTTCCAAGTGATGAGTATCCTTTTGAAAAATTCCATTTTTCAATCATCTTTAAATTATCTAAATTAATCTGAAGGTCATACAATTTTAAATGACAATAATGACTTAGAATTTTTTTGGAAGTTGTAGATTGCATTTGTAGAAATACATCTTGTTCTTTTTTCTCTTCTTGCAAGGAATGATGAAACGGTATCTACTTCCAAATGTACGATGAAATGAGAATCATTTCAATAGCCACGTCGTTGGTGTTGCAAAAATTTATAAATATATCTAAAAAAGAGAGCGATCATTCAAGTATGAGAATAAGTGAGCTTATCGAAAAAAATATTCAGTTCGAAGCAATATGATATTTAGTGTCGCGTGCCTGGAGAGTTTCGGTGCATCGAGCTTTCCTGGCGCTATCAAATCTACGAAAAAGTTTGGTCTAGTAGGAACCGTAGATATACATGACATAGAAATCGCATATAGAGATCGAATGTACGATTCGAATTGAATAGTTTTTCATCATCATAACGCTATTATCATCGTTTCTTTACATAGCAGTTAGTTCGATGTATACGAGTTCTTCTTCTTCTCCGTATGCGATTTCGTGCAACGATAATAACAATGATGAAGGACGAGGATGTTTCTGAGAGAGAAGGGAAGCTTAATGTCTCCGTTCATCCTCGGGGATGCAAGGATCTTCATCGTCTTGCGCGCGTGAATGTGCGGTGTACACGTGCGTTTCGAATCAAGAAGACAAAAGAATAATTACAGGCTACTACTTCTTCGCGGTACGCCAAAAGCGAACGTGTCATTTCCTTGAGAGGACCTCAAGATACCTTATTATCCTACCGAACGGTTTATCTTACGTATCAGCATATTTTGCAAACTGCCTTTTATCGGCTCTATCGGCTGTTTGCATCAATTCGAAACAGTTCGCGTACGAACAATGATCGTCGTCCATAAATGATCGAGACTTATTTTGCATTACTTTTTCTTTTTGTATAAAAGAAATAAAGATTCAAGTGACACCTGTGTCCTCGATCAAGCAAAGAATGGATCATCGTTCGACACCGCGAGGAATTAAATTTAATTAAGTAGAAGTGACTAAGTAGAAGTGAGAACGTGAAGCTAACAATCACAGCTATTGTACTGTACTAGTGTTTACGCGTCACGAGAAACGATAGTAGCAATGTTTAACGATATATATAATGCAACTAAAAGAGTTTACGAGTAATCTTTCGCAAGCGACCCTTTTGTGTGGCGATGAGTGTACTTGCGTGGTTACTAGTCAAATAATAGAAAAGGATATATACATATACATGTACGTGTATATTTATAAAATTCTTTCTACGCGGAGTATACGCGGAGAGTATACTTTCTCTCTCTCTCTTTCTCTCTCGGAGTCGATTCTCTGATGGGCATTATTTAAACTATCGCTTGAAAAGTGTATGTAGACGAAATAAGTAGACTGAATGATACTATAGCCTTTGTTTCATTCATTCTATTCGAACGAAACATTGACTTTTACATTTACCTATCTCTCGATTTCGTTGATACTACAAAGAGATTGCGAAAAGTATCAAGAGAAAAAGAAAATGAAAGTGTATGACTGAAAGTATGCAAAAAATGAAAGGACAATTTGCGACAAAAAATACGCAAGACATTGTCAAAAGAGAATCATCGGAAATATGATATCGTGTAACACGATGTCTTCGTATAAATAATCTGACGTATTAGATGACGTATTTTCATGAAATTGCACAACACATTTATGAGACAATTTTCACTTTACAAAATCTTAGCCCCAAAATCTTTAGGACCTATGAGATTTTTATACGCAGATATTGCACCCCTTGTACAGTTGTGTGTGGGTGTGTGTGTGTGTGTGTATGCGCGCGCGCGCGTGTGTGTGCGCGTGTGTGTATATAAAACATGATATAATTATATACACGTATGTATCATTATATAATTATATATATATATATATATATATATATATATAATATAATTATATATGTAATCAAATGCGATTATATATATATTTATAACTATACATATATTCACGACATATAAATCGCACATTCCCATAACATGTTGGTTTTGTAAAACTTACAGCTATATCTTGTCTCACACAATGCAAACATAATTATCAGAATGCGGAGAGAGGAAGCTGAACACGCTTTCGTCTTTCCGCATTGTACATCTAATGTTGAAGTTAAACAACTTTCCCTTTCTCTCACACACACTAGTCAACCTATCGAATTATCGAAAGAGAGAATCGTTGACGACACTCACATTCCTTTGTTTTTTTTCATTTATGAAAAAAGAAAATCGAAGAATACAAATATCGTTACGCTTCACAGCTAACCACAGCATTCGGCAAATATGTTTCACTCGTTTAAAAATTATTTATATCACAATAAAACGCCGGCGCATCCTTCCGTCTCATTTCATGTTATCCAACTTGCGCATACCTCTTTCTATAGATCACTCCCTTTCCAGCGTTCATCGGTATCAAGGATGCGTCTAGAGGCTCTGGCAGGTTTTGGCCTAGATCCGAGGTTTCCGGATGGTTGCGGAGACGTAAGTTCGGGATTTGCGTTCCGAGTCGCTGGTCCCCTAACGAACGCGGTCTGCCGACGCAAATCCTCGATCACAGCGCTTGTACTAGGCAAGAATCAAGGGATTCTCGACACAGTCTGAACGTAAAATTACGGTAGTTGACTCTTTGACATCAAACCCGTCTCGTCTGTCAGCGCGCGTGCATCTCGTGGCTTAGCATGCACTCTGTAGAATTTCGTGCCACGTGGAACGTGGTACCGATTTTCATGCTAGAAAAAGAACGAGAAGAATTATATTTCACTTTTTGTAATGAATGATATATTATTTAATTAGATAGAATACAATTTTACAATCTACGATAATTTATTAACAAGTCTTACCTTTCTCGCGTGACAGTACTCCTTATCGATCACTTCAGCGAGAACGCACTTCCGAGAAGCACTCGGATTCATTCCTTCCATTGCACCTACGCAGTCCGAATGAAGGAAATAAAAAGTCGAAGATTCTTGGTACACCGCATAATTGCAATGTACAGCGTCCCAGACTACGAGTACCACATCACCTGGATTACAACTAGTGATGGTGACAATTCCCTGTTGCACCATCTTTGCCACTTTTTCTACGACCTTCTTATGTACGTATGAGGGAAGGGAGGGGTGGAAGCACATTGATTTGGAAGATGATCGTCGACTCATCGGCTCTGGACTCGTGGCCGCGTCCCGACTTGAATTGGAATCCGAAACGACTGCGACCGACGCATTCATGTCTTTGTCGCGATTTTCCGGCATTGGATCAATACCAAATGTCCTCTTGGTACGCTCTTTCAGCAACTCAACCTCCAAACGAATTTTATCCGTCATTAATGCCTCTACTTTTGCTTCAGCCGCTATTTTACTCGCGCGTATCGAATTTAGCTCGCAGGACAGCCTTTTGTTGTCATTTTCGAGAGATTCAAGTCGTCTCGATAGTCGAGCCAGATCATCATCGTCAGCTTCCAATCGTACTTTCTTCGATTCTGAGACCTCAACCTCATATTTTTCGGATTCCTTGAAAATGTCTTCTAGAATTTGACCAGCATCCAATCGATCGTAACTCAAGTCTTTGCATACTCCAGCTTCTAGAGGATACACAATATCATCGTTTTGTTCCACAACCGTTCGCATTGCTTTGTCTGCGGTTTCTTTGCTTTCCAAACACGCCTTGTCCGCTTCAAGATTTTTCATCTAAGTACACAAAAAATAAAACAGATAAAATAAATAATAATATATAAATAATAATATATAAAAATAATAATATATAAAATAATAATATATAAATAATAATATATAAAATATATAATGATCAATCAAAAATATACAAAGTGATCTTTCTTTAGATTATCACTATCGGATTAAGTGTATGAATGTGATATCGTACCTTCTCCATCAAAGTTTGCTGTATCTCCGATTTCAGTTCGAAATCTCCAAGTAATCGATCTATCGTATGCTTATAATGTTTACCCTGTTCGATCAGCGCGATCGTTCTCATTCTGTACATTTCTATTTCCCTATTTTTCTCTTCGACCACTTCCTTCGCCAATCTTAATTCATTGTCCAATTTTGTCATGCAATCGGCCCTTTCCTTTATGATAGCAGTACGGATTGCTACAGCATTCTCAATTTTCATATCTTCTCTTGCTTGCGCCAAAATTGCCTCATGATTTACAAGTTCAATAACATCTGTTCGCTGCAAGAAATAGAATTAACATTTTTATATTGTCTTTTATATTGTCTCTTACATTTTTAATAATCGAAATAAACAAATTACTTACTTCGATCTTCTCTAAACTAGAATCGCTAGGACTCCTTTCCATGGTAGAAGCGGTCATAAGTTTGAAGCGGCTCCGAATGGTCTCTAATTCCGTTTTATATTCCATCTGCAATTTATCAGTTGCCTCTTTCACCATTCTCTCCTGATCATTGCGCGCGGTGACCAGATTCTCCTCTAATTCTTGAATTCGCTTCTGGCATTGTGTCAATGAATTCGTTAAAGAAGTGATCTCGAGAAATCTCTCGTCATTCAATTTTTTTACGGCCTCTTCCTTATCTATGCGCGCTTGTTCTAGTACCCTCGAATAGTCCTCGAGTTGTTGATGTAAACGATCATGTAAATTTCTCCTCTCAATTTGTTCGTCTTCCAATTTTTGATGCATCGTGGCCACCAGTCGCTCATGCTCCGCCAATTCAGTTTCCCTTTCAAGAAGATTACGCTTGAGCGTGCAGATCTCTTCCTCACGACTCTGCATTAGCTTTTTAACATCCGCGATCTCATACTCGTGCTCGATTGTCATTTCCTGTTCACGTTCTTGAAGACGTCGATCGTACTCTCGCGAGTGCAAGGACAATGCCACTCGAACGCGCTCCGTCATCTCGACGATACCGTTCTTGTCCTCATTAGATTGATTTCGCAGAATCGCCAATTCATTCCGCACGGAACTGAGTTCCTCGCATACAACCGTTTTCATGGTCTTCAGGATCGAACGCAACCTTTCCACTTCCTCACGCGTATTACCGAGATTCTCCTGAAATGATGAGCACCAGAGAATATTTCAATGAGTTATTTAAAAATCATATTTTGTGCAACGGATTGTCCTCGACTTTGAGTAAAAGTAGTCAAGGAGAATTCGTCAAGGAGATTAGTCAAGGAAAATTTCACTCTCTTTATTAATTTTAAATCACGAATGCGTGTTCGCAAAATTGCAATCATTTCAATTTAGAAACAAATGTCTTTATAAAAGCAATTGTGTGGATGAGTTCAATGGGTTCTGAAAGGAATGTGTGACTCGAGGGATTGGGAAACGAGTGCGACGCCAGCTATCCTGTAAAAAATCAAGATGCACGCATATATATGTATACACACGCGCGCGTGTCTATTATTGAGTGCCATAGTACTTGTGCAAACAGAAATCAGGGAGTACAAGAGATTCAATTAGTTCGAACGTTACGGAACATAAGTCAAACAGTAATACATACCCACGTCACGAGATCTAATTTGCATATAGTCAATTCTAATCACTAACGAATATAAAGATATAATAACGAAAGCACCTAGAAATCATAAAGAAAATTGAATCAACTACTAATATGTTTAACAAAGTACCGAGTAATATTTTAGAGATATCTTGATGCGGAGAGGGCAGTGAGAGAGGAAAATATAAAGAAAGGTGAGAAGAAGAGAAAGAGAAAGTTGTACATTTTAGAACATATTAATTTTAGAAAACGATGAATAATGATAAAGGCAGTACTTTATGGAACGTTTTACGGCTACGACTACAATAGTTGTTTGTTAGCGAGCTGTAAGTCGTCCAATACCTGAAGGAGGGACACGATAGCCTGATGCTGGCCGTCGGCGGGATGTTCGCTAAGGCTGCTCGGCAGAGATTCATCCATGTAAAATTCCGTACCCATGAAGTCGGTAGCACCTACACCGACGGAGGGACTGCTACCTCCGCTACCGGATAGCGGATGCTGATGTTGCTGATGCTGGCCGTCGCACATGATGGAGGACCGCAAGGAAGGAGGATTCGGACTCAGGGAATGTTGCTCCTCGAGCGGTATAGCGTCACGATAATTCAAGAGACCGCTCATGCCTCTGCGAAGCAAACAACTGGAAGAATCGGCGGCGCCGTTCTCCACGCACTCAGTCAACGGACTTAGCTGCACCGGACGCTCGCTCGTGGCGGATAGACTGGGAAATTGGAAAGAGCCGGGTTCGCTTGATGTGGTCGAACGTGTTGTTAAATCCGCGACTTTCGAGTTTAACGGGGAGACGTTAGTCGAGGTCGAGGAAGCGGGGGACACGCTTCGAGAGGCACCAACCTCCAATTGCTTCTGCCGTTTCTGTTTCGCCCCGTCGAACACGCCAGGCTTGGTTACTTCCACGCCGGCTTGACCAATTTTCTCGAACTCCTCCGTATCAGTTTCGGATTCAAAATCGCCCCTGAAAATTGATACGTGACGTTCACGATTTATATAATTCATCTAAGTATATAAGTGACAATATAACGGATTAAGACTCACCTATCAGATAACAATGGCGCTCTAGTGCGTTCTTGTTCCTTTGTGGGAATATCGGTGCTCACTGATGTGTCTTTTTCCTTAGTACCATCAGTGCTACCTTCGGTGAAGCTTTTCGATAAGAAGAATTGCGTTATGCTGCTCAAATCCGGCGTAGAAATTGTAAGCGCCAAATCCGGAAGCTGGGATCGCAATGACTCCATGTCGTCCGCGGTCAGCTATAGTTAAATATTAAGAATAAATTATTCGTATATGTATACTTTAAACTAACTAATAAACTAATAAAAGTCTATCACAGATCTTACCTTAGGTAGCCCATTGTCAAAAACGGAAGGTGCTTGCGTTGCAAAAGGCGGTGGTGTGTCCTCCAGACCGGGGAAGAGAGTATTCAAGAAGTGGCCGTCAAATTTGCTCTGAAACTCTCGCCTACGTGCCAACTCCTCGCTATGAACAGTCAACAGTTGGCACGCCAGATTGCTTGCCCATACGAGAAAAGCTTGCGAGAAGGTGCGCCTTCTAACAACCTCAACCACCGCGCTAATATACATCTGCGGAGCTAAGTGTATCTGTTGGAGCACCTCCAGATGCCGTCGCAACCGCTTCAGGCTCTCGTGATATATGATTAGCTTGTTGCCCACTTCCACCATCTTATTCTCCACGTACATGATCCACTTCAAGCGATGATAGATATTCACCGACAACTCTTCCTTCGCCTTGGTGCATCTGCGGCGGATATCGCGCAGTTGGTTGTGATTTTGCAACATAACGAGCAATTGCCGCCGGTGAGAATTGCAAAGATCTGGCAGGACGCTCGCATCGCCTAAATTGCTCGCGCGATTCTGATTCTGCAGAAAACCTTGAGCAAGCTCGCCTTGCTCGTGAACAAGTCTCTTGGTCTGCACCATCAACTGTTCCAGAGCAAACAGCCTCTCGCCTAGACCCTTAATCTCTTTCATATCCTGTTTATTAGCATTATCGACAGCCCCGTTCACTTCTGCCTTCAAGGCCTGCATCAATCGTTCATCGAACTGCTCCAGGCCACGCGAGCATTGCTCTGCCACTTGCTCTAGGCTGCTTTGATTGTCTTTCGCAGAGATCCATCGTAACAGACTTAGTACTTCCCCACTATCCTCCGATACAGTTTCGGAAGTTTGACTCGGTTGATCATCCGGACTCAACAAGCCCTCGGCTTGAGCTCTCAAGGCCGGCAAAATTGGAATTTTTGCAAGAGTACCAAGATCGGCGCTGAAGCTGCAATAAAATTTTGCATTCATTTTTTTCAAGCGTAATTTCGCTATTTAATAGAACGAAAAACATAAATTTAAATGTACTCTACTTCTGATTATTATTAATTAAAAAATTCAATTTACACTTAGAATGTTACAGACATTAAGTACTTATATTTGGCGAACAATAAACTTTGATGCGCATATTTTGGGATAAAATTAATACTAATTTAATTACTCATTAGCAATATAACCAATGATAATTGAAGCTACGATTAAACATGGTAATCAAAAGCTATGATAATTAAAACGTGACTTTAATGGTAATTATATTCCATTGTAATTAAAATAATTATTGAGAGCAGCATTACACTATACGTTTATGGTAGCTGTTACTCATAATTCATTACAAAAAATTTGCTTAATATCCCGTAACACATCCTAAGCTCATTAATCTGTACTCTCACTATTATTCAATCGAGCTTTGATCAGCTTGATAAAATCTACGAAAGAAAATCTACGAAAGTCCTTAGTGCATTAATCGTTCAATGCATCCTGCCAATTAAATTGTCGCACTCATAAATTATTGACTATTTTTGCAAGTATTGACTTTATGCAAGTAATGCAAAATAAAGACGAAATATTTTATAATTCTTCGAAACTCTCTTTTAACTTTATTATCTCTATTAACTTTATTTTCATTAAATTTTGTCATCATAAATCTTGCAAAAACCAATTCCGACAAATTCATCGATATCGAAAGAATATTGAAAACAAGAATAGAATTCCACGATATTTACACATCAATAGAACTGACAAAATGAAATAGAACTGAGGAAAACGAAAAAAGCATCATACTTATCAAGGAGCTTCATGTGCTGCTGCCTCTCGGCGAGGTACAAGACGAAGGCTTGCTGGAACTGCTCGGCTCGTGATTGAAACATATGCGTGATGTCCTCGAGATTGGCGACCACTGCGGCCCAGCCTTGTTGCTGGAGATGCTGATCGTGAACCAGCCTCTCGCAGATCCTCGTCTGCTCA
>Ga0157363_1003965_pt1 | contig 13545 bp, 6 predicted proteins | sample AttsexASBM1_FD_111477 | JGI IMG/M metagenome (GOLD analysis project Ga0157363, IMG submission 111477) | Fungus gardens microbial communities from leaf cutter ant in Ribeirão Preto, State of São Paulo, Brazil - Atta sexdens ASBM1 | ecosystem: Host-associated > Fungi > Mycelium > Unclassified ...
AGATTTCTTCATATTGAAGCAAAAAATTAAAACCTCCCGCAAATGACGAGAATTTGGCTCGTAAACTAACATTTTCAATCGAGAATAATTTTATGATGCAGACACAAATCGACTAATGTTTCTGTGGAGTTATGTTGACAGATGCCCAAGTTTATTGTATGACATCTATGATCTATTTATTTCGACCACCGCTAAAGCCATAGGAAAACGGCGGAAGCAAAGTTGTACACCTAATAAAATTTTGCTTATACGTTTTATATGTTATATATTTTTCTAAAGTCTATTTATTACATATGTTTATTATATATATTTTATTATATATGTTTAATTTATTATTATATATGTTTTATTACAATATATATGTTTTATTTTTTCTACAGCGCATCTTCTCATACAACTTTTCATACATCATCATCACTGATTCAAGATCTGAATGTAGAATATGTTAGAGAATGTGATATGAAAAACGTAAAATTGTATGATACATGTTTGTATATGAAACCAACAACCCTATTCTTCTTGAGCTCGAGCAATGTGTTGAGCATATACTATAAACTAATAAAATAAGTTAATATTCGCATAGTGTTAGTGAAAAATTTGAATATTTTGTATCATTTTTAAGACAAAATTGTATTACTAATGAACAGGATGCTGAAAATATTTTGCACAAAATTTATGATAAAAATTCTATTAGAATGTGAACTAGTAGTCTATGATTTAAATTATATTGTACAAACATTAAATATTAATATATATTAATATAATATAATAATTAAGATAAATCTATATTAAAAAATATATTTCTTTAAAAATTTATCTTTTTCCTAAACTCTTCATTCCTTCTCCATATTTTCATGATATTAAATTACTTAATAAGAAAGCGTATTCGGCTTATACCGGCTTAAAATATTATTAAAGTTGTACTCATATCATTTTATTATAAAAGTAAAATAAATATCATATCTTTTTAATAAAATTGAGTGAGAGAATACGTTTCAACAATTTGTGACTACTATGCGCCAAAATTGTATTATTGTAACAATAAATGTGATGCATGCAAAGAGAATGCGTTAAGTTTATGATGAAACGTCAATTAGTGTGTGAATTAGTAACGTGCGCTTCAGATAAAATTGTATACATTGCGTTTAAAGTAATACATTTAAAGTAAGAAATAAATTAATGTTTTGTAAAAAAATGAATAATATGATACTTGAATATATTGAATATTGAATTTTTTAAATTATACTAATTTCACTCTTCTCTTTCCCTGCCTCTATTCAGTGGTTCAGAATTATATGTGTAAAAAGGCGCGCAACTTTTCCTTAAATAAGTTAATCAAATTATTAAAATAAAAATTGAATAATAAGAAATATAATAAGATTCTAATCTCTATTTCTTTCTGGGTTTCCTCCACAATCCTAAAATTTTTGTTTCCGCTCCTCTCTATGACATCATCTTGTCACGATAACTTTAAAACCTGCACATTTCTGTTTCTCCTTATCGTAAATGGAAACGAATCTTCTTTCTCTATAGTAAAAAATTACTTAGTAATACGTAGCTGCAATAGTACAATAAATGTTCGATATACTACTACTGAATAATAGTTTATAATAGTTTGATAATTAAGAACAGCTATTTGTATTACATTATTAAACATATAATTATAATTAGTTGCTAAATTAAAATCATTGCTGTCATATCATTAAAAAATTGTAAAACAAATACCATATTTATTTAATAAAATTGTGAGCAAGAAGAAAAGAGAACGTGGGAGAGAAGAAGAGAGAGCTCAAATATTGTGGTGAGTATAGGATCCCAATGGATAGGAAAAAGTCATCAATACTATGGCGAGTATAGAAACGGGTGGGACGCATCTTATTATGCGCATTATTTGGCAAAGTCGCAATTGTATCAAAATTACATTCATTATGTCATAGCCCGGACATGTCATGACATGTCGAATGCTCATGAAAAAAATGCCTGTGAAATTGCAAACGTTGCATTGTTATATTAAATTGCATTGATGATGTCATTGCCCGGACATATTGTGACATGTTAAATGATTTGTGTGAGAGAAGAAAAATAGGATAAGATAGCAATGTATCGAGAGAAAAAATGGTAAATATATATGGTAAGTATGAGATAACGCACACAGCGTCAACGTCGATGCTATCCGATATCCTAAAAACAATGCATATAAAGACATTTGATAGCTGGATGCTCTATACATAAAGACAATTGCCTTCGAACTGATGACACCGATCTTCTCGGGGCGGCACTTTTGACTTGACTTGTATTATATACAACGGCTGCCTGTAGATAAACCCCGGACAGCCTTACACAGCGAAGAATGCTTCTCGGCGTCAATTTTGTCCGAGTGTGCGAGGTAGTGTGGTTTTTTGTATTATATTATAAGATCTGCTTTCTCTGTCGTTCAATTAGTGTACACTTTTGGAACTTAAAACAAGGATCTATGATCTATGTTCGATATTTATTGAAAGTGAAAAAGGAAGTTCTAATAGTCTAATGCAAGAACAGACTAATATTATTAAATATCTTCAATCGTTGAACTTTAAAAAATTTGGAAGTAGATTTGGAGATAGAAGAGTAAGAGGATGACAACAAGAATGTTCGCGCTGAAGAGGTCAAGGATTAAGACGCTCTCGCCGAGGAAGATGCCTCCATGTAAGTCAATCCATTACCTCATCCCAAATGATAAATGAGTCGTAGATTATTCGAAAGGAGAAAGAGAGGAAAGTTGAGCAGGCTCCTGCGCCTGTCATCTCCGACGTGAGCGCTATCTGCTGGTTTCTGTATCCGTGTCCCAGAATCCCTCTAGTATTACTATTTCGAAGATTATTTTTATCTTCCTTGATAGTCAATAGTCATAAAAGGCATGTAAAGTGCGTTTACTAATTTTCACTCAGTACGCATACGTAGTCTATTTTTTCATTTCACGAGTCTTTTTCGATTCTTTACTGACTATTAGGGGAGATAAGGAAAGTCGCCCATTTTTACAAATATTTTAAAGCAATCTTTTGTTTAATACAAATTCTCTTTAATTACAAATGATATGCAAGAAAAATTAACGTGTCATTTCTCACTTGTGACATGACGATCCAATATATGTATGTCTGAAGTGACTATCTTAAATAAATATAGATATATTATAGATTTTCATTCAATACTGACAGTAAATTTTGGAATATAGCTCTTATCATGGAAACGGAATGCTAGTAATTAGCTTCAATTTTATTTCTGTGAGAATTCAAGCAATTTAAAAAAATTTGATTAAAATTTTTAAAATTATTTTAATATTTTAAATTATATGATAATATTTTGATAAACGTTTTCTAAGTGAGTTTTCTAATAAAAAAGTAATTTTTTAAAATATTTCTAACACGTTTTTAAAAAAATTGTATTTGAAAATATTACTACAAAATGTTTTAAAACAATTTTAAAATGTTTCCAAATCTTCAAAACATTTTAAAATATTATTAAAATCATTTAAAAGTAATACTTGTAATATTAAAAAAAATATTTTTCTTAAAACATTTCGCAATATTTTATGGATATTCAATTCGTCTGCGGTAAAGTGCGATGAGAAGCTAGGAATTGTTTCGCCGAAAAAGATCCGACGATACACAATTCTGTTGTCATTCTGCTGTCTTCTCTATTCCATCATCATCTCATGTCTCGATATCTACGTATGGAATTATGAGACGAAACTAAACAGGAAATTGAACGACAAAGGTCCAATCAATTATATTCCCCTGTACTTCATGTATATAGTCATCATCATGATGGAAGTTCAATACGCTATTGTTGTCTACAATGTGAACCAGAGATTCTGCAGACTTAACAAAAACCTTGAGAACATCTTTAACGGTGGCAGAATCACAGATCAATTTAAGAAGGATCTTGGATTAGGTAACACTCACTCATTATTATGATTATCTATTCAAAATTATTTTTCAAAACAAATAAAGAAGAAAATTCAACAGATACGATAATCGAACATAAAATAAATTGTGTATCATATAAAACAATTTTTTAATATGCCAAAAGATTTAAGACTACTCTAGTTAAAAACATTGTGATTTAGAAATGTTTGCTAAGCTTAAGAATGTTAAACATTTTTTATTTTAACGTTATTGCATATTTTGTTTTAGCAATAATATATTTTCTTTGAAAAAATGTAAAGGACAGAGTTATGTATATCTTCAAAAATTGTTTATAGGAACGTTTTGGAATATTTTTCCGTAATTATTTATATTATAATCAACTGATCAATTTGACCTTGACATGTTGTCATGACTTCGAGCAATCATAAAATTTTATCTGTCGCTCATTGTTAAAAAATTATTAACAAATATGGTAAAGCTACGAATATAAAAGTATGCACGTATTTTACTTTGTAATTTGAATTTTATGTAATGAAAATATCATATTATTTAAATATTTGCATATTTTAGTAAATGCATTTAATAAATGAAACCTTATTCCTATCTCGAAAAAATATAACTTAACACAGACCTAATTATAATTTTAAATAAGAAATAAATGGAAAAATTTTTCCTATTTAGAAAGAAGCTCCTTTTCTGCCTGTACATATATTTTATCAAATTAGTGTATGGATACCCAAAAATACGGATCGAATCGAATCGGGTAATGAATCGGAACGGATAGGTGTTTAGATACTCAAATTTCGGGATAAAAAAATCTTGAGTCATTTCAGTGAGTTTTTATCAGAGTAGCAAAATTGCTTATTTAGCTCTCTATTTTGGTTGTAATGAATTTAAGTTACACTTCTATTGTAATTCAGAAGCTCTCTTCACACGATCGTATATGAGAAATTTATTGTTCTGGAAATTATTTTTCTGATTTTTCATAAATATAACTTTTTTTACTTTTCAAAAGATAATGCCTCGCACCCTTTGGACGCAGGAAACACTACAGTGTATCTTTACCCGACTCGTCAAGTTGATCGGAAACATTATGGTCATATAAAAAAAACGATTAGGTGGACGAAATTTTTAATAGGCTCAATCTACAGCTTGGGGATTGAAATTATGTAATGAAAGTATCTATCTATTTTTTTTCTGCAATGAGTATTAAGAGAGATATTTCTTTTTATTTTTATTTATGTAAAAATTAGGTAAAATTAAAATTAAGAACCGTCTTCGAGATGTCCGCGGATATCACTTCTTCAGATAATTATTGCTCGAATACATTTACTCCCACCTTCCATACTCATACTCAACATTTTCGTTATTTATCGGAACTTCTTCTACCCATCTACTACAAAAATTTCAATACACATTGACACTTCCTGGTATGGCTTACCATACCCATATATACACCTCTACCTCCCCAATCTCCGCCATCATTTTAAATACTATAATACATCTCGAAATGTCCCAATTTTTTTTTTAAACACAACTTAACGCATCCTTACTCATTTATGAATATTATCACCTGTCCTCCTGCCCTTTATCATCAATCCTTACTTCAAGAATCTTAATAAACTCTGAAATGTCTCAACATAATTAAATATCTAACTTACATCTTTATCCATTTATTTTTTTCTTTACCAAAATACAGGTAGTTTTTCGTGCTAAGTATACGGACGCAGGAGATACTACAATCAGGAGATACTACATGTATCTTTTGAACTATCGAGTTGGTCAGAAACATTATGTTCATATCTAAAAAATGGTTAGGCGAACGAAATTTTTAACAGACTCAATTGATAACACGAGATCTCATTATATAATAAAAGTGTCTCTATTTTATATGAAGAAGCTTGTATTATGTGAAGATTGATGACAATTATTTAAACAAAGTCAATGATCGAGCCTTTTTAAATTGAAGGATATTACACATATATAATTAAACCAAATAAAAAATGATTTGTATATCAATTTCAAAAATACATGTACGTTTTGGAACCACCGGTCCGTCTTCAGTTAATTAAAATAATAATATGATAAAACTAGATTTACATGAGTTCGGTGAACTGTTAACTATGGATGTAAAGCACAGTCGAAAGTCGCAATGTAATTTTCTTTGTTAATTATCGCTGTCATATTGAAAGTCATATAAAGTGTAGTCAAAATAATAAGAGCCAATAAGAGTTCTTCTTTTGGATCTGGAACGGTCCCTTCGATTTAATCGAGCTTTTAGTATGGTATATAAAATATGAGATGCGTATTTTTTTATATAGACTGATTTGTCTCATACCGCGTTGGCTGCGTGAGATAGCGACGAAGACAAATACAACACAATTCGTTACAGTGCACACAGTGTCAGTGTTCAGTATCTCTATGATTCATGACGTCTAGTTATATCGCCTAATCGCTTGTATGAAAAATCGATGAATCCACGAGATGTCGATTGCTAAACGACGCATGCGTCACGCATAATCGATTAAAAAAAATAATATCAGATCGTTTTGGCAACAAAAAAACAAACTGTTTTTGTCTTCTGCACGCCTCTCGTGCAAAGTTATCGCCGCGCTATCGCTAAGATCCTTTTCGTATTCGCTGTGAAACATGTTCGCCCGCACTCGAGGCATTTTTAATAAAAAATTTGGAAAGCAGAGAATATTTCATTTTTCTCGACCGAGTGCTCTCGAAGCATTAATACCGTAGGAAACGCTCGGATGGTGATCGCCTGATCGCGCCATTACGATTTCTTCGTACGCGCAGCAAAATCGCCAACATTTCTTTGGTCCTTTGAGCCGGATACTTCAAGTATTTAGCCTCATTGAAATGGCGAGCAGCAATTTGGCAGTCAGATAAGGGTACTACATCGAGAAAAGCATCGCAGTAGCAACAATCAGTGCAAGCATCGCACCAATAGCAGCACACAATTCAATAAAACAGTCGCAAGGCCCGCGTCTAAGATTCAGAGACGCAGCCCGGCTCATATTACGTCATATCCTGGCGCAGAATCAGCATTTTACGAGCGGAATCCTATCGACGGAGGAAAACAAGGCCCAATCCAGACGACGTGCAACGGAAGTCATCTCTCAACGCATCATCTGCGAAAGGAACATTTCCGTCCAACAACGTTCGACTGGAAGGCATCTAGCATCTATCGTATCCTCTCCTAGAATTAATTGCGTGCGTAACAAGATAAGGAAGACCATTGTCTCCATTGCCAACTAAGTTCCCTTCGCCGCGTCCGTTGCGTGTATGCATGCGCATTCACATTCAAGATGGTCGATCAACCAGAAGTGGCGACACTTAAGCGACAACGCACGACCAAAAAGGCGGCACGCATATCAGAATTTATGTGGAGTCAATCGCCGCCATTACCCCGTCAATAGTCACTCACCTCGATGAACGGAGGGCGAAACTCGAACACTATTGGGTGGAATATAACGATGTGCAATTCCGTCTAGAATCTTTATGATTTAGATAAGTCCGAAGGCTGTGATCGAGACGATTTCGAGGAAGCGTACTATGCGTTATCCGTTAAGATCCGTGATCTTATTTCCCCTTCGCCGTCATTGTGAACGTCCATTTTTTCTCCATTCTCTTCGAGTGCTCGCGATTAAGATAGTAGTATGCACATTCGGTTGCCTGAGCTAAATTTACCGACATTTTCCGGCAAGTACGATGAATGGTTCCCGGTTTTCGATATATTCAATTCTGATATCCATTCCAACATCTTGCTCTCAAAAAATGCAAAGATTTCAATATTTGCGAGCGTCACTCATCAGCGACACAAGCACTGTAATCAGTTCGTTAGAATTGTCGGACACTAATTACGATGTCGCGTAGGCAATTCTCAGGGAGCGATATGACAACAAGCGCGTGATTATTCAAACTCACGTCAATGCTATATTGGATTTGCCGACTATGACAAGGGAAAATCCAATCGATCTTAGAAGAATCTCTAACGAAGTCTTGAAACATTTGCACGACCTTCAGGCATTGAAGTGTCCTACGATGCATTGGGATCATCTTCTCGTTCCCAGTCTAACCTCTAAACTTGACTCACTCACGTTACGCGAGTGGGGAACCTCCTTAACGGGCCACCGCCGCTCAAACAGCTGTTAAATTTTATCGCTCATCGATGTCAGGTGCTCGAGATTACCACAAGGGCTAGCATCACTTCTGCAAAGAAGGTCGAGGCAAAATCGCAACCAAATGTTGAGCGTCGTGTGCGGCTACAGTTAAACCAAAATGCAACTTCTGTCAGGGAACTTCTTCAGAGAACATGTCATTTATTATTGCAAAAATTTCATGGCACTTTCAGTATCACAAAGGGTCGCGGAAATTCGTAGTCGTTTGCGTCAATTGCTTGCGCTCCTCTTCTCATGCATCAAGCATGCACTTCCGGTCAATGCAAGGTCTGCCAGGCAAAACACAATACGCTATTTCATATGCCCTCTGCCGCGGATCCATCGACTATCAATACCGATAAGGAAGTTGCACCTAAGGCAATTCCACCCCCCTCCCTCCTATCGAATTATACTTTAGAATCATCTAATAACGAACAAGCCATGCTTTCGATTGCGATTGTGGTTATCTGCGGCAGCGATGGCTCGCGTGTCGAGCTCTGTTGGATTACGGATCGCAAGCGAACTTCATAACCAAAAAATTTGTAGAAGCTCTCGGTTTAGAAACGTGTCCATCAAACCTCTCGATCTGCGACCTCAAAGGCACGGTAATCTCGACCAATCACGTTGGAGTCAAATTACAATCGACTCAACTCGTACACCGCGGCTATCGAATGCATCGTTACTGATCGGATTACTGGCAAAATTCCGATGTTCTCTTTGGGGCGGGATAAATTTAATCTTCCGTGCAACATTTGTTTAGCTGATCCGCGATTTCACATATCGTCGGATATTGATCTTTTAATCGGTGCGGACTTTTTTTGGAATCTGATATGCGTTGGTCAAATCAAGTTTTCAAACAAATACCCAACTCTCCAAAAAACACGATTGGGCTGGATTTTGGCGGGTCGTTTGAACAATACCATATCGACCGCCACAAAGTTCCACTCGTTTCACGCGTCTGTAACCAATGCGAAATTACACGAACATGTCAGTTATGCCTGGCAAATGGAGGACATCTTCACGCAACCACACAATTACACAATGGAGGAAAACATTTGTGAGCGTCACTTTTTAGACAACGTGTCTCAAAATTCTCATGGTAGATATATAGTCAAGCTTCTAGTCAGAGAGCAAATGTTAAATAATTGGCGATTTACGTGAGTCTGCTCTCAAGCGATTGAGGAACATCGAGAGACGTTTCAAGCCCGATCCTATTCTTAAAATTCAATATGCGACGTTTCTCGACGAATATTTATCGCTGGGACAAATGCAACGCATGGAGCCACCCATTGTCTTCAAAACGGTCGGGCAAGCGTCGAAAATCCGTATTGTATTCGATGCATCTTGCCGCAGTAGTTCCGGCGTATCGTTAAACAATGCGCTTTTAGTGGGACTTACCGTTCAACAAGATTTGATCTCAATTTTAATGCGTTTTCGCTTTTTCACTTATGTCATCACCGCTGACATCATAAAAATATATCGGCAAATTTTAATGCATCCATTTCAGACGCGCCTGCAGAGAATTCTCTGGCGCAACGATCTTTCTGCTAATATCGATACGTACGAACTCACTACCATCACTAGCGGTACAGCTTCCATGTCATTCTTGGCCACCAGATGCCTTAAGCATTTGGCCGAGCAGCACGCTCATCAATTCACTCGCGGTTCAGCATGCGTCTTTCGAGATTTTTATGTCGATGACATGTTCACCGGAGCGGATACAGTCAACGAATTAAAACTAATTCGCGATAAAACCATTCAGCTATTAAAATTAGGAGCATTCGAGTTAAGCAAATGGGTCTCGAATTGCCCTGAATTATTAAAAACAGACAATCGTGATCGTCATTATCAGAGATAATGCGAACTCATGTACTATGGGCTTGCAATGGAATCAATGTCAGGATACGTTTCAATTTCTCTGCAAATACTTTGATACAGAACCTTATTTATCAAAACGAATCATACTTTCCGAGGTCGCTAAATTGTTCGATCCTCTGGGCCTTCTGGATCCGGTCATTGTGATCGCAAAGCTCATCTTGCAAGATTTGTGGCAATTGGCCATCCAATGGGACGAGTCTGATGAGTAATTTGAATCAATTAAAAATTCCTCGATGCGTTAAATTCAATGTTCATCAGCCAATCGTGGAAGTGTACGGATTTTGCGATGCCAACTAACGCGCGTTCGGAGCCTGCATATACCTTCGCACCAAGCTCGGTCTCAACGACCATCATTCCAAGTTGCTGTGTCTCACGTCGCGTCGCTCAAAACCGTTTCATTACTGCGATTAGAGCTATCGGCCGCTTTACTATTGGCGCGCTTAATCAACAAGGTTAGAGAGTCTTTGGAACTCTCGCAATCCGACTTATCTATGGTCGGACTCAACGATTGCATTAAACTGAATAACCTCCCTCTCGCGGCGGTGGTCAGTCTTTGTGGCAAATAGGGTGGGTGAAATTCAGCACCTAACAGAAGTCGAACGCTGACGTCATATCGCATCCCCCGACAATTCTGCCGCGCCCCCAACACATTGTCGCATGGGATAAATCCCTATGACTTAATCGATGCTGAGAGGTGGAATGGCCCCGAATTTCTAAAATGGGATGAAGAACACTGGCCGCCCAGTGTCTTCCCGCGTTTAGACAATGATCTTTCCGAACAAAAGAAAATCCGCGTAGCCGTTTTCACTTTCTATTCCTGCATCATTGATGACTTACTAAACAAGCATTCTAATTTAAACAAAATATGCCGCATCATAGCGTATTGTTTAAGATTATCTAGGGCTCACCGGAAGCACAGAATATCTACTTTCGTGTCCCCCGTTGAAACATCTACCACTTTAGATTGTATTTGCAAAACAGTGCAACAGCGAGCGTTTTATCGCGAATATGAAGCACTGATCAAGAACGAAATTGTAAATACTTCTAATAATATCTTATCGCTATCTCCTTTCTTAGATGAAAGCGGACTAATGCGAGTTGGCGGGAGATTAAAAAATTCAAATCTTGCGTTCAATGCGTGCCATCCAATTCTCTTGCCTCACAAATATATTAATTCAACGTATTATAGAGTGTGAACACACATGAAACTTACTTGCGGATTTGCAAGCCACGATGGCTTTCGTGCGCCAGCGCTTTTGGCCTATCATTGCGATGCGTACGTGGAATAATACAGAAATGTATTATTCCACATAGAAATGTATAACCTGTTTTAAGGCTAAACCTAATCAATCGGAAGCCTTAATAGGCTCATTACCGGCTAGCCGAGTTAACGTTTCTCGATCTTCCTCTCGTTGCGGAGTAGATTAAGCTAGGCCGCTCTTGTTACGTGAGGGAAAGCGTCGAAATGCGCGGATCACAAGGCGTACGTTTCACTTTTTGTGTGCTTCGCCACGAAGGCGGTCCATCTAGAGTTAGTAAGTAATCTTACGTCCGAAGCCTTTATTGCCGCTTTTAAGCGATTCATTTCGCGTAGGGGTAGACCCGCTCACATATAAGATGTAGTAAAACAAATCCATTATTTTTGCATGAAATTGAAGGCTTTATTTAATATAGTTAGAATGATCCGATGATTTAGGTCAAATATGCACCGTTTTGTTTGATAATTTGTTACCATTTTGAAGGTAATTCCATTATGCCTCTCCCATAGAAACCCTATTGGCAAAAAACTGGGACAGTCGATTTTCACAAGCTTCTCTTGAGGCGAATTTTTCATCAGCAAAATTATTCGCCATAGACAGGAACAGGTGGTAATCACTTGGAGCCAGGTCCGGACTATAAGGTGGATGCATAAGAACCTCCCAACCAAGCTCCCGGAGCTTCTGGCGAGTCATTATCGATGTGTGTGGCTTTGCATTGTCCTGATGGAACACAATTCCTCTCCTATTGGCCAACGCTGGCCGCTTCTGGGCGATTGTTTCCTTCAGACGGTCCAATTGTTGACAGTACAGATCCGAATTAAGAGTTTGGCCGTAGGGGAGCAGCTCATAGTAGATGATTCCCTGCCAATCCCATCAAACACACAACAAAACCTTCCTGGCCGTCAATCCTGGCTTAGCCACCGTTTGCGCCGGCTCACCGCGATTTGACCGTTTTCGCTTGACGTTGTCGTAAGTGACCCACTTTTCATCACCAGTCACTATCCGCTTCAGAAATGGGTCAATTTTATTGCGATTCAGCAGCGATTCGCAGATGGAAATTCGGTCCATGAGTTTTTTGCGTTAATTCGTGGCACCCACACATCGAGCTCCTTTTTGTATCCAACCTTATTTAAGTAGTTCCAAACGGTTTTTTGCAATGTTTACCTTCTGGGCAATCGAAACAGTGCTTACATGACGGTCGGACTCGACGATTTCCATTATTTTATCACCTTTTTCGATAATTGGTCTTCCAGAGCGTGGTGCATCTTTGACATCAAAATTACCGAAACGGAAACGACGAATTGCGCGTGATTGGCTTACAGTATCAGAACCATAAACACATTTCAGCCGCCTGGCTTGCGTTTTTGTCTTTATCGAAGAAAAACTGTAAAATATAGCGTATTTTCTCTTTGCTGGTGTCCACCTTTGACGCGCACTCAAACAATACTGAGTCAAGCAATCATAAAACTGTCTGAGAAGTTTTTTTAGTACGAAATCTTATCTTTCTAACGCCATCTAGCGTAACCCGATCGCACTTATACAACACGAGATTACTAAAAAAACATCTATTGGAAAAATAATGAATTTCTTTTTATTACACCTTATATATTCAGATAACCACCTTTGTGCATAAACAAATTCAAGAATTATACGACATGTATTAGGTGTACAACTTTGCTTCCGCCGTTTTTTTCCGAAATTCGAGGCTTTATTGTAAAAAACTGGTTATACATTTATGATTCAAAGTATTCCATCGCTGGCCACTACTTTCTCCCATCTTTCGGGTAGCGTACGAATCTCGCGTCGAAAAAACTGGTCATCTTTTGAAGCTACCCACGAATCGATCCAATTTTTTACTTCTTCATAAGACCTGAAGTACTGGTCAGCCAGGCAGTGTGCCATTGATCGAAACAAGTGATAGTCAGAGGGAGCAACGTCTGGAGAATACGGCGGGTGGGATAGGACTTCCCATTTCAACGTTTTCAAGTACGTCTTGACCACTTTCGCACTTTTTTTTTTAATATGGGGTCGAGCATTGTCATGCTGCAAAATCACTTCATCGTATCTCTCGTTGTATTATGACCATTTGTCTTTCAATGCTCGGCTCAAACGCATCAATTGCGTTCGATACCGATCGCCTATGATTGTTTCAGTCGGTTTTAACAGTTTATAATACACTACGCCGAGCTGATCCCATCAAATACAGAGCACGACCTTGGAGCCGTGAATATTCGGTTTGGCCGTCGACGTGGAAGCATGGCCGGGAACTCCCCATGATTTTCTGCGCTTGGGATTATCGTAATGAACCCATTTTTCGTCCCCAGTCACAATGCG
>Ga0157363_1003966_pt1 | contig 13543 bp, 7 predicted proteins | sample AttsexASBM1_FD_111477 | JGI IMG/M metagenome (GOLD analysis project Ga0157363, IMG submission 111477) | Fungus gardens microbial communities from leaf cutter ant in Ribeirão Preto, State of São Paulo, Brazil - Atta sexdens ASBM1 | ecosystem: Host-associated > Fungi > Mycelium > Unclassified ...
GCATATCGAATTTATTTTTATTTTTAATTTTAATATACTTAATTTTTCTATAACATCCATGTGTTTTTTATTGTAAAATAATAATTAAATTCAAGGACGTACATGGACATGCAATTCTCGATTCTCTATTCCGAACATTCGATCGTAAAATCCCGAAATTCTCCGAAGCTATCGGTGCTGCAAGAAGCAATCGGCGATAAAAAAAAGATGTATCCATCCGTGACCGCGCACCGCAGAAACCGCAACTACCGCCTGCCATCCCTCGTTCTCAGCTCCCGCCCACCCTCTCGAAGGATGCCGGTGTGTAGAAACCCGGTAGGAAGGGTTGGACACCCCTCTTCGATGTGCACAGGGGTCAATTTCGTCGCGATAAAAGGGCGAGCGAGAGTTCCTTGCGCCCTCGCCTAGTTGTTTAGTTTTCCGCCATCTTTGTTCGCGCTTAGGTACCGCGGGGGGGCAGAAAGGAAAGGGGGGGACGACCGTTCCCGGAGAAAGAGTGAGAGTGAGAGCCCATGCAGGAGGTTACGCTGAAATGAGAAAGAGCGAGAGGGAGGGGGGTTGGGTTAATAGCGGGCTCCGACGGTTCTGCAACCCCGTTGAGGCTTCCCGAGGAGAGAAGGGGATCGGGTCGGCGGCGGTGGAGGATGAGAAAGAGCGCGGAGTGTGTGAGCAAACGAGCGAGCTCGACGAAGAAGAAACGTAAGTCGAAGAGAGAAAGCGGAAGGCTCGCGCAGCTTCGCCGGAGACGGAAAGAGAAATAGAGGAGGACCAAGATGGATAGAGAGGGTAGAAATAGACGCAAAAGACGGGGACGAGAGCGAGTGGTGGCGGCGACGGCGGAGGCGGCGGTGACGGCAGCGGGCGGTACGAAAGGCGGGAAGGGAGAGATTTTACTTACTTACACCCCCACCAGCAGAGGTCCGCTCGCGGCGAGACCAGCTAATGCGAGGCCGGGTGCGCAGGAAAAGGAACGACGACAGCGGCGGTTAGATATTTCCCTCGTAGCGCGCGCGCAAAAGGCACCGTAACGATTTTCTGCTCCTTCGAAGGAATATGAAAGGCGATATTTGCGCGAACCCAGCACACCGGGAGAACGGGTAGAGTAGGGTACGGAAGGTGGTGGAGAACGGGCAGGAGAGGCGACGGGATGAGGATGGTACAGCGGCAAGGGGGAGGCAGAAGAGGAAGGTAGCTGAGATAGAGGATAGCTCGACATCGTCTCGCTCTTGCACCCCCACGTGTCTCTCCCGTTCTTGTTTCCTCTAATGATGGAAAGCGAGAGACCGGGTCGCCCCGGCAAATACCGCTCGGGTGGGATTTAAGGGATGAAAAGGGGCAGGAAGCCTTCTTTGCTGCCTTCGGAAGCTCTTTGATGTCACCAGACGTGCCGCCTAATTTTCAGGCCGGATCAGCATCGCGCAGCGACGAAGCTGTCCAGGAACGAAAAATTGTTATCACGATCTCGGCGGGCCATCTACAAGAAACTTTAAACTTCAAAGCAGATTCTTGAGAAACCGTAGCGAAGATTATCAGAGTTTCCATTGAAATTCTTGAGTCGATGTTTGGAATACCGTAAACACGTTGCACACAAGTGTATCAATATTGTTAAACTATGGACTTTATTATAATATTATTGGTGTACTTGTAGCTAAAATTGCAATTTTGCTGGTTGATCAACTGCGAACGGCAAATATAATCATAAAAAGATATTATATAATCTTCTTTAGACAATAGTAAATATAAAAATTCATTATAAAATAATAACGTGCTTTAAATTCTGAACATCACGGATTTAATAGACTTAAAAAAATATACGTAAAGATTTTATTTTTTGCCAGTAATTTCAAAATTCTAGCTAAATTAAACCAAATTATTTTCTAAAGATTTTAATTTTATAAGAATAAAAGAAAGAATTCGGATAATTTAGATAATTATCTTATTATATATATAGTAAAAGAAAGAAAAGAGGAAATAATATGAAATAATTGTCAAAAAATGGTTCAGAAATATAAATTGAAACGTTCGGGGGATGAATTATTATTTTTCCATCTTCCCCACGGAGAACGGCGATACCACAGCCAATGCATTCTCCGCGTCGTTTAAGACAAAAGCTCGCGAGGATGGTTTGAGGGGGTGTTAGGGGATGGTAAGGGGAAGGTGTATGGATGGCGAAGAAGAGGTACGCCCGGGTGGGAGCTGCCTCATTCCCGGCTGGAGACTTAGAGTTGGTAATTAAATACAAGGAACCTTGCTTCGCTTCGTCTCACCCCGAGTCAGCTCGTCCTCTTCTTCCACTCTCCTCCTCGTCCTTCTTCTTCTCCTCCTCCTGTTACCACCCACCCTCAGTCTCTCTCTTCTCGTCTTCTTGCGTCCCCTTTCGCTGTGCCCGGAATACAGAGAGGGCTGTATTTAATTCGAGACTTCATTCGATTTACTTCGAGTCGTGGATTACGCGTCGTCGAACTTCGAGCAAACGACCGGCTGTCTGCGCGATTGGCAAAGTCCATGAATAGTGACGGCGCGACGCAAAAATAAGCGCCCAGCGTCGCGACGCGCGCATTAGAAACTTATCTTCAAAATAGATAATATTTAATATAAAGATGATATGTCTCACGATACGTTTCTAACACACACGCTTAAGTAATTGATGTTATTTGCCATCCACTTGTATAATTTTCAGGTAAATCTGAATCATGAAACAGTAGAAGACGAAGAGACAAGGAACTATTTCCTACGCAATTTCGACAAGACTTCTGTAACCGTAGACGGAGATAATGAGCAGTCTAATCCTTCTAATGTTGTAAATGCTTATGGATATTCGACATGTCTGCAGCTAAATCTAATATCTATATTCGAGAATATCACGCGTAATATTGTTGTAAAGAAAATGTCTCAGAGAATTATTTAATTCTAGACACGAAAAAAGAAATTAATATAATATCTCTGACATTAAATTACAATGTTGCAATCGCATAAAAATGTAGTTTTTATATTTTTCAATATATTGCACCGAAGAATTTTAGGAGTTGGCATGATTTGAATGCATGACTTGCAGCGTCGAATTTCTAAACGTCGTAACGGTATTAATCAGTCAACGCTAATTGATCGTACGTTCATAACGATGCAACGGCAGCAGTTGATGGCCGTTCGATGGCGAGCGTTTCTTTTAGTAAATCAATTTCTCGATCAGCCCGCGAGACATGCACGCGCACATAGTCGTGCCATTATTGGCAATAACAGTGTTACACCAGCCCATCCAGCCGGCGGAGATCTCTTCTCTCTTGCTTCATCTCTCTCTCTCTCTCTCTCTCTCTCTCTCTCTCTCTCTCTCTCTCTATTCCTCCGTCGCTTTCTCCAGCGTCTCGCCAAGTCTCCTCTCTCGCCGGGCTTCTCTCGCTCTCTCGTGGCGAAACTCAATTCCCCAGGCCGTGCAGAACGGAGAGGGTGCGCACACTTTGCTTGCTCCTGCTGCACAAGACGAAATTTCATTCCCGCCCGCGCCCATCCTGTGCCCGGTAATTGTGCACGTGAAGCAACCTGAAACCTGCATTTGCCCCGTAGGTTCGCAAAGGAGGTTTCTCATCGTCCTCTCTTCCGTCCTCCTCATCGCGGCGCTATCCTTTCCAGCGCTACAAGACACAATCACCCGGACGATGAAGACCATCAACCTTCTCAAGGAAAAATTCCGTCGCGATCCGAGTCGATTCCGCAGTCGAGGGAAATTGATTTACCAAGAGTAATTACTGTAAGAAGTGTATTCAAATAGTTATCAATTAATAGTTGAGAACATACCGATCAAAAGAGACTGCAAAATCAATGAATTATATGTAAGAACTTCATTCACAAATAGAAGGAATGAAATATTCTTTTAGGTCCAGTCTTACACGCTATTTAAAGAAATAGTTTTTTAGATGTATAAAGATGAAAAATTAGATTCTCGATTAAAAGAACTTGGATTGTTCTTTAATAATGTCGCTAATTACTTAAAATTTGTATGAAGAAAGCTTCGTATTAAAAAATATTTAATAAGCGATCAAAGAAACTGTTTTTCTGTTACAGTATTAAGATATACGAAAAAAATGTTGCAAAGTATTTTGTCGATGACACCTCGATCGCATCGATTATAGTCGGCTAGAATAAAAAAGAGGATTCTCCTCTCTCGTAAGGAAAGGAAAATAGCGGGCATAGCCGGGCAAACAGTCGCGCTAACGTTGTTGAGAAGTTCAGCGCGACCGACACAATAAGATGGCTCAATGAAAAGCGTCCTTTACTGCGGCTGCACCGTGAATGCTTATATGCCGTTCCACGGAGAGCATTCTCTTTCTCTCCTCGCCCAAACCTCCCTCTTTCGCCGCGGCTTCTCTCTTTCTCTCTCCGACTCGTCGCGCACGACGTTGCTATTTGCACGATATCTCGCTCGTTGGCCGCCGGCTCAGCCAATGAAAGCGCGCGGAGGCGAGCTTTTACGGCGTTCTTACGGCATGGCGGGGGTTGCGGAAGGTTGGGGCTGCTGCCTCCGCAACGTTCTTATTGTTTCAGCCACCCCAACCACCCCGCCCAACCCCCCTGGCAACCACCCCGGGCGCGCAACCATCTCCTTCCTCCCGTCTCCGCGTCCCCCGTCCATCGCCCTGTTGGCGGTACCACTCCATCCCGAGTTTACTTCCTCCTCGTCGTTCTCCCCCCTGCCCCTGGTCCCGCGCGCAAGAGAGCGCCCGACCGCCTCCTACGGCACTGTGCTTAGAATTTTAATGGACCGGCTTAGAAATTGTTGGCGGAATTAGATTTTAGGACGAGATTAGGCGGGGCTGCTCGAAATTACTGCAAGGAACGGGGCGGACGAACGAAGTGGTGCTCTCTTACGCGCCCAAGCCGGAGATCTTCACGAATTTATGCCGTTGCGGAAAGAGCACGCGGCGGTGATTCTCTCTTTCTCTCTCTCTCTTTCCTTTTGTCTTTCTCTGTCGCCTATCCTCTTACCCTTCACGAATCTCGGACTGCCTCGTTGAATTTCGAAGAGGGTGCGAAATTTTACGATCAGACACGTCCGGACACCATTCTTGAACACGCCGCGAAAGCATCTTTCAGTCGTTCTTCAGATCTTGATCCCGTCGAATAGTCTAGTCCGATGTCGCAATTCCGCATCTTAGGTCACTCTTTTCCATTGAATTTCCCCACCTTCATCGCAATACTTGAAGGTCAGTCAAATCGGCGTAAAAGCGCTAAATCGGGATATACGTGTATCTTGGAGATTTACGATCAATAGTCAATGCACGTCGCGACCTTTTCTCGGGACCATTATCGCCGCCTCTGTCATCAAGGACGAACGTACACGCGCGGGCATACATATATAAACGTACACGCGCGCAAATACCGATGTAGACGCGCCGAAATCTCAGCCATCCTTCGACACCCCTTTCCCAACGTCCTCCGACGTCCTAACCACCCGTAACCGGCAAAATACGCGGACGCGGAGGCGCGAGGGAGATGGTGAAACGCAAATGGGGTGAGTCGACCCCGCGCTGCTGTTTGAGTTTGAAATTACAGTGCGAGAGAATTTATATGCCGGTGCCGCCTGTTCTTGCGCGACGCACTAGAAGTTTCATTTATTTAAGGCATCTTGCTCTGGGAAAGGGGCGCCGGCAGTTTCAAGAAGCGGGGCCCGAACCCTTCGTCGTAACGATATGTTCCACGAACGCCTTGGAACACCGGAAGCACGGTACTCTCGCGAGATCTCGTGTCTTTCGCCGCGTCTCCGCGCAACTCCACATTAACACTCCCGGAGAATTTCTAGTAGAGAAATGCCAGCAGCAGAAATTTCGTAGCGTTATTAGTGAAATTTGGGAGTAACAGGCACGATTTTCCGGAAACATTCTGAATTCAGCATCTTTTTCATCCACAGTGAGTGTGGTCCATACGTAAATTACAATTTTGCCCTAATTGTCGTCAGAACTAGTCGCCCCGAAGTTACGTAATATTCGTACGTGAGTTTCGGCACGCCGCAAACTTTGTCCGGTTTCACCGCCACACTCGATCCGTACCGTAATAGCAACTGCGATGTCTGAGGAATAGATCAATGATGCGTGAAGAATCCGTTCGTAGAATTTCTTTCAAAAATCTTTCGACGAAGAAATCTTTGAAATAGATATTCAGGATCCGTATACTTTACTCCATATACTGATTTAATGAATCCGATGAATATTTTTTTCTTTGCATTTTCAAAGAAGATGATCGAAAAGTCAATTCCAATTAATCTTAATGTATGTAATTAATTTTTTTGTTTGTTCTCCAAATTAGAATCAGAAGAAGCTTGTGTTTAAATAAAATTGACTTCACACTTTACGTTACTCACACGGAATGAACAATTTTTTTAAAACATTTAAAATATTAATTTCGTTAGAGTATCAAAATTAGAATGTTCAAGTATAATAAACAATGCTGCAAAAAATTTTAACGTTTTAAGCAACAAGCTTGAGTGTTCTACATAATTATTTTGATGATCTAATAAAGTTATTTTCAGATTCATATCGACTGAATTTTTAATTATATTAGCAAAATCGTTCTTTCCATAGATTCGAGTTAAATTGGTTTAATAAAAATAATATCGGAAAAGAAAACCTTTCTGAATGCCTTGTTATCGTCATTCATATGCGACGTATAATTTCCAACTATTTTCAATCAGAGATGAGCGCAAACGAATAGTGATCATCGCTGACTCTTCAATAAGACAAGTGAGTATCTTTCTTTATCTTCCGTTAGGCCATGTTTTTGGCTTGCATTGTGTATACAGCTTTAACCGAAACCAGCAATGAAAAGGAGCTTGCAGCTACGAGGAGGAGTCACTTTGAGGTCCTTCCGCGAGAATCGACGACGGATCCCAAAGTTGTCGGAGGTATCCACCCTCTCCCTACATCGAAGCACCCACCTCGTCGTCCTCTTCCATTTCCAAGCGGCTTCCCACCCCCCGCTCACACGCCCGTCCTAACCTGCAGCCCAGGTCCTCGTCCTCAGTGGCTTTGTCTGCAACTTCAGCCGGGTGTTTCGCGATTATAATTTAACGACGCCGGCAACGAAGCGAAGTTGGCCCCAGAAATCAATGCGCGCTCCGAGACAAAAGCCAGCGACGACAGAAAGTCAGCGGGGGTAGTGGCGAGGGGGTCGCGGGATGAAACGGGAGAGATCGCGAGCGAGCGAGAAGGTAGGGTTTGAGGTGGGTTGTTTTGAGGGTATATAAGGGGGTCGCGTCTAGAAAGGCATAAGAGAAAGAGAAAGAGAGATAGAGGATGCTTCGAACAACTATGTACGCGCGAGGGCGTCATAAGTATCCCAGCGTTGGAGTGTGGGGTCACGAAATTCAGCCGTATTTTCTTGCAGGATAACAATCCCGTCTCGCAGCATGTATCGATGCCTATAGTTAGACGTGAAAATTCTATATATCTCCTTCCAACGTGAATGTAGCATTGCGGTCGCATTCCAAAATTTCTGTCCGTTCTCTGTCTCTACTCATCTATCACCGATGATTTATCGCAGATATAATAAAGAATAAAATTTTCTTCGATTTCCTGTTTAATCTCGTCTCGGGGAATTTAATATAATATAAAGATTAATATTAAATTACACTGTAAAAAAGTAAAAGAATAAGATCTTTATATCTTTTACTTCCTTTTTCCTTCTCTCTCTCTCTCTCTCTCTCTCTCTCTCTCTCTCTCTCTCTCTAGATTCGTGCACTATTACCGGTGCGAGAGACCACCCTTGACTTCCGTGCGACGAAGGCACAAACGCCAAGCATTTGTGGCGGGTATTAAGAAATCTCTGCGGACGTTTGGCGGTCGGCCAGCATTCCCGGTGAATTAAAATACCGTGCCGAACGTGCAGGGCATCTCACATTGCCGAGGTTTTCGCAGGGGCCGCAAAAGTACCAGACAGTTTGTTCTCCAGTTCGCTAAGGGTTTCGGCGAATTTAGGACAAAAAGTTGCTCCATCGAAATCAGAAAAAGAGAGCAAAGAATACTTCAACAACTTTAAAAATATATTGAATAATCCATATAAAATTAGAGAATAAAAAGTCTGCTATATTTGAATATCAGAAATAATTCACAATAAAATGGAGACTTTTAAAAATGATACAAGAACGATGTATTGTACGCAGACATTTGAAATAACTTAAATTTGAAATTCTCTATTAAATACAATCGCATTTAGCTCGCATTCAATAGAATAAAGCTCAAGAGATTGGAACACCAATTAAGAAAGATTAGAGCAAACTTCAGAGGCGAGATGTGTACCGGGATATTTTCTACAGTCGGCGTAAACACGGCGCGACATTTCGGCAATGGCACTCAAATAATTTCGACGAGTGACAGAAGCAGAAGCGCGGGTGCAGCGTTTGTCGAGATTCGAAGGCTCGCTGCGCTGAATCGGGTACTAGAAAGCGACATAAGGAAAGCAGTACAGGCGGTGGCGCCCGCTTTTCAAGGTATTGCGGGGGTATCCTGGCAGTCACGGGACTGGAACGTTTGCAGACGCGTACCCGGTGTACAAAGTCGTAGCTCGCGGCCCTTTCATTTGTAAACGAAATTACAGAATAAGGTTGAGAGGGAGAAGGAACGGCTGCCTAGGACGCGCGTGAGAGGGAGAGGGAGTGAGAGAGAAAGAGAAAGCTGGCGTCGGCGTCGAGGTGAGGACGGTTATACGGCGAGGCTGGTAAGGGACCGTCGTAGAGCAGCTAGAAAGGTGGATAGAGTAGAGGAGTGAGGGATGGCGGAAAGGGGGATGGATTTTACTCTGAAGCAAACGGCTCAAAGGAAATTAAGGAGCATTCACTCCACGAGAGAAGCTTCCACGGAGAAATATCGTCTGTGAAGTGAGAGAGGCAGAAACGCGCGAAGGACGGTCTAGGAATACGAGAACTCCGAAAGCCACGCAAATGAAGCAGCAGATCTGCTTTTCTGTTAACCAAGCAGTTCTGAGAAAAAGACGACAGCCGTGGGCGATCTTCAGGGTAGCCTCCCTCGCGGATAGCTTATCGAGGAGTGATCATGATGAGAAATCGATCGCTTTGATTTCAAACATCGATTCTAAGATGAAAAGCGTTCTAATTGAGTCAATCATAGATAAGACACGTCTTAACTTGATGTGACGTTGAAGAAGATGCGAATATATAGGGCAAATTTTACGAATACAAGTCACTGCGAATATATTATCTGAATTGTATAAATCGTCGATTAATTATAAAAGATTAATCATATCTCGCCTCTTTAAATAAACCTTTTTCTAAATTGCATATAAGCTATACATAAGTTATACGACAATTCTGCTTACGAAGAGAAACGTGCCGGGAAAGGCGCATCCCTTACCAGGTGCTTAAAAATTAATTACCTCGCTCCAGTGATTTTCTAAATTCTGATATTTACGGCCGATGGGGCGGTAATATCAGCCCAGTAGAGGGTGAATTCACGGCGGAGCTTCCGTAAGCAAGGCGGCTTGCTTGAACGCTTGTAGGAGCGCCGTTGCCCTCGTCCTGTTTTTCATCCCTTATTTTGCCAGAGGGGTTAGAAGAGGGCTGGTAAGACGGGGGTGGCAGTATGGCCGCTTCACCCGGGACTCCGCCCTCGAGTGGCTTCCCTCGAAAGGGGAGAGAACTTGGAAAACCTGACGATCCTACGGGGTAGTACAAAGTACGTACTTACGGCCTGGTATGAAATGAAAAGGGGATGAAGTCGAAGGTGGTGGGGGCAGCGACACCATTCTCGCGCTCGCGCTCGCGCTCATGCTTATAATCTTTATTCCTAATATCACAAATGCACTTCAATCTTAATGATAAACGTATGGAACGTATTGCCATTATTCTCACTTAATGGAATAATTTCTACCGAGTGGAAATTTATTAACATCGATGTTCTTTAATTAAAAAATTATCCGGGATTGGTAAACACATAATCAATAATCGACATTGCGCAGACTCAAAGATAACATCACTGTAATAATGTTCTAATTATACATATATTTCTTATAAAAGGAATTAAAAATTTAAAGAGATGTTTTAAAAAAATATGAATGTATAGAACTATGTGATGTAAATTTAAAAAATGCTAAATTAAGAAATACAATACTTTCCCAAGACTGCATTTTCTTCTTGTTATAATTTTAAAATAATGTGTTCTTTATGTTGAGCAACATCCAAATGTTAATTGATAAAAATTTTTATTTAATAAAACTTATCCGACAATCTCCATGTATTCTGATGGCACCTTTTTTGAATATCGACGTAAAAACCGCCATTGGTAAGGACAATTGCGAAAATCCACGCACGCGGAACTGTCGAACGCGGGATAAAATCGTAAACTGACCAAGAGCGAGAATCGTGTCCAAGAACTTGGTCAGTAGCGGTGCCCCACTCTTGTCTCCCTCCGAGTGACCAGCGGTCCTCGGATATGTGGGAAAGAAAACCAGTTTCATGCCGGATAACGTGCCAAGGAAGATGGACAATCGGTTGTAGGTCAATTTGACTCGGACTTGTAAGCGAAAGGAAAAAAGAAGCGACGGAGACAAGACGTAAACCTGTTCCGGGTCAGTCCGAGGGCTCCGTTGACCCAGAGAAGGGTCCGAGGTTCTTGCCCCATCTGTGTGAAAATTGTATCTTTCCCCGTCACGGACTATATAATGAAATATCATATCCAAATCGCGTTACTGATATTTAGAAAAATATTGAAAACCGTGTTTTTTTTTTTGATTATTTTTATAATTGTTGTGATAACAATTATAAAATAAAATATCTCATCTTGAAAGACTTTTTATCTTGATCTTTTCATTATATTACTATCACACGATGCTATCTTAAAAATAGCTTAACAAAAAATTGTTGTGATGCAATTAATATAAATCTCTATATTAACAGAATTTTAAAAAATCTATTTAATGATACAAAAGACGTCTGCAAATAGTTTTTGTGTGAAATATTATTGTATCAATAATGGAGTTCGTTTCCCTGATTTTTATTCAGTCTGAAGTATCAAAGCGTTAATTCGGAAATTGTTCGTTCAGAGAGGCATATTGTTCACGAAGCATCTGGTTCGATGTGAAACAAGATCAACCGGATCTGCCAGACAGCGGCTTCTTTCGTGTCGACGAATCGGCGTAACGTCCAGTTAGACCAGTTTTCAAACATTTCTGGGACAGGACAATGTCCAGGGTGTACAAGCAGATGCGGCGCCGCGCTGGTACGAGGGCTCCAACGAAATTTACCTTTTGATTCAAATGTCTCGTAACGAAAAGGATTTATCACGGACGTATCGGGCCGCGACGCTTCCTTTTCTTTTTTCTTTTCTTTTTCTCTTTTCACATTCCCATCGTCGTCGTCGTCGTCGTCGTCGTCGTTGCTCCCTTTTTCTCCGGGACACATGGAAGAATTTCTCCCTTCGTTCAAATAAAAACAACGCAGCTTCCGACGAGCCGTCATGCCGACGGGAAGGTAACGACGGGTAGCGCTACCGACGTTCATTAAGAAACTTTAATTAAGTTCCATCAAGTTTGGCGGAACGACGCATGAATAAGTCCCGTCTGTGTTAAAATCGACACAGGGTATACGTTCTGGGGCCACGTTACACGTGATCCATTAAATTGTTGCCAGGCTTCAATATTTATAGAATCATAACCATAATAATAATAATAATAATATTAACCGGATTCCGTTTGCTTACCTATCGATAATTCAGCCCCGGCCTATAACCAGCTCACTCGCAAACAAAACGCGTTGCCCGCAATGTATTGATTCATTACTTTTGTATGATCAATAATATCGGCGCGCTGTTGCATTTCTTGATTCGCTTTTTGAAACGGGCTCGGCCGCTCGAATTAATAACGGCCGGTCCAGCCTGCATGTTATTGTTACGCGTAATGAACATTATTATTGTAACCTTGAATAAAAAGAGTCAATTAAACAGAACGAAAAGAATGGCCGTTTAATATCGCAGTGTTGGCTGGCATTTAATATTCAAACCGGAAAGAATAAAAATTTCCTACGCGTTACCCCTCGATTCATGGCGAGCGGATGGAAATCGAGACGAAAAAAAAAAACTCTTGCAATCGACTGCACAAAAAGGATCTCCCTCGGTTCAGTGGCCAGTGGTCAGCGTCTTTTCTTCGTCGCGTCATTAGCCGTGCAGCTGACAATGCGACTAAATTTCTCGCGTGCGGTCAGTTGGTCATTAATAAGCAATTATTCGACACCTCATTAGAGGCAAGATTTTGCGCAACAAGAGACCATCGGAGCAAGTAAGATATAGAAGGGGAAAGAGAGACGAGGTGAGAGGATAAGGTCGTATAAAACGATGTATAGACGTACATGGTCAAGTTCTATGCGCCTTTCTATTAGAGCAGTGCCCTGAGGCATCGGCACCCCTCTGTCCATTTCTGCTACTGGAAACGGAACTAGTCGCCACTGGTCAGTGTTCAGTCAACGGAATGAACTCCAAAAAATTGTCATTATCGTCCTTTAAGTTTCTTTCTGTAACCATGAATCTCGTCTCAAATCTCACAAATATCGATGATATTTTTTAACATTAAAAATTAATTTTTAATATACAAGAAAAATGTACAAGAAAATTACATTTTTAATGTGAAAGAAAGAAATTGGCTGAATATGACAGCATTTTTAATTGATTGCAGCAGTTAAAATTGCTATGCCATATTTTACCATCTATTTTGCTGCAGCCAATCTTTTCTTTTAGTGCAGGAATCGAAGTAAATACGCGAGTGGGACTACCTATGTAATTAATTTTACTGAATGAACGAGTCAACGAAGATATTATGTCAGTAGATACGTATGTTGGAGTAAGGGTCATAGTATACAAAAAAACTTAAGCAGTAAAACATAAGCGAATTGACTAATCACAGTAAAAACTGTAAAGCTATAAATGTCAGCAAATCCAACAATGTTGATTTTTTTTTACTGCTTACGTTTTATCTCTGAAGTATTTTTTATGTGCCATAGTTCTTAAACTTCCAAACAAAGTTGTAATGTTAAATAACGCGCTTCGCGATATCATGATAAACGCTTTTTGAAACAACATTATTTTTGAAATATCTCAAATTATATATTTCTTCGGTAAAGAAACTGAAGAGTATCTCGTGATGGAACAGATGCAGAAGGGAAACGTGCGAGGGTGGAAACGTAGATGATTGCACCGGGGTAGGAATGGAAAGAGATAGCGCATGCGGATGGTAGTCGCGAGCATATAAGTAAAGTTTGTTCGCAACTTATAATAGGGACGCCCCTCTTTCCTTCCCGCGACCCCTCTCTCCTCCTCTGCACCTCTGCATATCACGGGAAGGATGAGGTACCAAGGTTTGAAGCTAGCGTTACTCCCGCGGACGAACTTGCACGGTAATAGACCGTGTGCAGGTGCAATCTACGGCGGCAGGCAAATTGCAAAGAGGACTGGTGCAGGCAGGACGTGGTTATCGATGCTTTGTGCGCAGTTCTCGCAGTTGCATTTCCCGCTGCACTCGTGCATGCGCTCGCGCGCGCCCGTAGTGGTAATGC
>Ga0157363_1003967_pt1 | contig 13543 bp, 14 predicted proteins | sample AttsexASBM1_FD_111477 | JGI IMG/M metagenome (GOLD analysis project Ga0157363, IMG submission 111477) | Fungus gardens microbial communities from leaf cutter ant in Ribeirão Preto, State of São Paulo, Brazil - Atta sexdens ASBM1 | ecosystem: Host-associated > Fungi > Mycelium > Unclassified ...
ATACCCATTTTTCGATCTTTTGAACCTTCCCCCATGGCATGTAGCTGCATGGAAATGGCTGCTTGCGAAACACCCAATTGCTCGGCAAGCATTTTTTGCGATTGCGGGTATCGTCCTCGTCCAAAAGAGAATGCAATTGACAGTCCTCAACTTTCCTGGGCCGATTTTCACGCTTCTTGTCACTCAGGTCAAAATTGTCGTCATTAAACCGGCGAAACCAATCTCTGCACGTTGTTTCCGATAAAGCATTGTCGCCATGGGTCTCCACAAGCATTCGATGCGATTTGGCAGCTGATTTCTTCAAATTGAAACAGAAAAGCAAAGCTTCCCGCATATGCTTTTTTTTTTTAGCAAAAAAACTAGACATGATTACGAAAGAAAAAATGTATATTATTATATGAAATTGCTGATAATGTGCACTGGTTAATGTTGACAGATGTCAAACACATAAAAAAAAGTGTGTTGTATGCCCAGGATAGTTTTGTACGTTCTCTAATGCTATGAGCAAACAGCGGATTTAAGTTTATACGCCTGGTATTTAATTTTATAAATTATTTGAGTCTATTGTCTTTTACATAAATTAAACATTCGTACATATTGTTTTGGTCATAAATAAACTAATTACAATTCAAAAACATTGATTTATATATTTGGATTCATTTTCTCAAATAAAATACGTATATACAAATTCATTAATTTGAAATGGCCACGTTATGCATTAAAATGGATGCGAGTTTGCAGCACAGAACATGTGCTAAGAGAAATAAAAGCTCTATTCATAAGATGGGCAACAAAAGGTAAGACACTGCCATCTAGTGATGAAGTGCGAATTAAAGGATTGTATAGGAATAGGGGACGAGAATTTAAATTTTTTCAATATTTACATTCCGTTATTCATTGCAAGTACTGAAAATCTATAGAGTATACGTAATGTAAACTAAAATATAGATTCTCAATATTCGCAGTAAATAACGAAACGCAACCAATTAGAGTTTAAAATAACAATTAAATGATGTACATAAACTTATTGCAGCAAAAAATTAATAATTTTTACAGACATATTTATTACAAATTAAAATAATACATAAATAGAATCCAAAAAGAAGCATTTACATACAAAAATGTTTCGATATAACATTTAATGAATATAAAAATACAACATGTAAAATATCATACATAAATTGTAACGAAATAAAAAAAAAGTTTAAAGGATATGACAAAAATATATCACATTTTTTTAATATTAATGATTTCACGTTTTTGGTTTCATTACAGACCAGTTTTTTAATTTTATTTACATATCCTTGTGAAATAACTTTTCCTGATTTATTATCTTTAATATATTTATAAATTAAAAAGCACACACTTATTTAAAATCATACACTCGCAATCGTGCAATGGACATAACTGGATAAACATATCAGAGTTCTTAAAATAAGTTTTAAAACAATTTTCTAACAGAAAGGTATAACCGTTTTTATCTAAAAATTCATATACTTTCATATATATTTTTTATAAACTGCATTACGTTCTCGCTTGCATATGTTAATCGAGTAATATATGCTTTTTAAAAGAAGCAAATATATTTAGCTGTATTTTCTGAAAATAAATTATGTTGACAGATCTCAATCTTGTGGAATGATTATCTTTTTTAATATATACAGCAACATATACCAATGCTTAGCTATTTTCTGTGAGTAATTCATCCTCATTATTTTTTATTTTTGTGTCATGTAGAATTAATGGAATATTATCTTCTTCTATGGAATATTATCTTTTTCTAACGAGCATTCATTATTATTATCAACATGAGCTGTTGTTAAAAACGTACATAAATTGTCTAATAGCAACTATTATCTTCGCAATTACATTATTAACTGATAAAACGAGATTATTTAATACTGATATTTTTAAAGCTGCAATAAATTGATGGCATGTCGGATTTGTATTCATTATGCTATGTTGCCTGATTGTGCAAAAAAGATTTTCCACAGGATCTTAATTTAATGATCGCAAAGACAAAAAAATTAAACCCAATATCGTACAAGGATTTTCACAAATCAATTATGGATTAGATTGTGTAATCCATCCTTTAATAAATGAATATTGATTAGTGACGTCAACCATTACGTTTTGTAAATTAAATTATTGCGTTAGTTTTTCGATCATTGATTTCCATAATATGAAATGTGGAGAATTTTCAGATAAAGCGCACGCATATTTTTTGTTACTTCGAGAACGTTACTTGAATAGTTCATGCTTTAAACATGAACTATTCAATGAATCAAACAAATTATTAACTTTTTGTAGTTCAGCAGTGTATAAAGAAGTAGCTGGCATAGTTCGTGCCGAAATAAAAGTTCGATTGCTGCAGCAACAGAATTGCTAAAATATCTAGCAGCTATCTTAACTTTCATCTTTACATATGAATCTTAAATTTAAAATATTCACCTTTAAGTTTTGATACTGTCTTGAACATTCTTTTTTTATCTAAATTAAAAGCAGTTTTTATGTAGTTAAAATCAGCCATTTTATGTTCAAAAAACTTGATTTGACAACGAATGGCATTTCTAATATTTTTAAAAGATGAGGAATATAAAAAATATTCGTTAATTATTAACTATAAATAAATAATAAATATTCGTTTATTATTAACTAAAAAATAATTCTGAATATTGGGGCTCTCGATATTTTCTTTGCATAATTGAGCAAGTGCTGCTCTATTCGTAGCATCTTGATTATAAATCGTTGCCATTACATTGAATCCTTCTTTTTGTAAACGCGAAATTATCGTAATAATTATATCTTTCAAGGCTATGGTAGAGATTGTATACTTGCTATAAAGTAATAGGCTACGATCTGTTTCCAAGATTTACGATGCCTCTCAACATTAGAACTAATGCGTGGTTTGCTAATTTAATAGTACGACCTAAGTATCCTAAATCTTCATAACCAGAAATTTGTTGTTTACTGACTTCGTAATGAAACCCACTACTTAATGATATCTTATCAAATATTAATGCACAGATCAAGTAAATGCATTTTCTATAACCTTGCTCTTAAACTTTTTCTCTATTTCATTTAAACCAATCTCAAAAGAAATTTTTGAAAGCACTTGTTTCAATAATCTGGTAGAAGGCAATTGAAAATAAATATTTAAATATTTATATAGACGAGCACTACGTTTATAAATTGAGAATGCTAAAGTTTTATCTTCAATCGTCCATTGTTTTCCATTAGACTTTCTATTATCATTTCTAATTTGAGATTGTATGAAATTTTTTGTCACTGTGTTTAAAGATTTATCAATAAATTGAAATTTCTTCCTGTCATATAAGTCTTTGGTGATAATTGCTTTTGCGATAAATTGATTTCAAATATCCCTTCGGAATCACAATTTTATCATGCATTTCATTATCAACTAGAAATTTAACGTTTTTATCTGAAATAAGCATTTCTATATCATTTTCATGATTCATTTCTACATCATTTTCATTAATTGAGGATGTATTTCGTGCAGTTAAAGAAGAAACAAAATCACAGATAATTGCTGGATAACTACTTAGTTTATGTTTTGACATATTCACGAAATGTTTAGATTTAATATGCAGATGCGAAAGTAATCACATTTTACATCTTTACTGATATTGCAATTCTCCTCCATTCATCTCTAAATCTTCTTTAAGAAATCTATAGAAATGCTTGTTACGATAAGAATTATCGTTAATTACTAGATCAATATAGTACGCATTTGTACACTTTGGATATTTACCAATATTTGCGCATACTTATTAATAATAGAGATGCCATTAATACAGTACATAAAACTTTAGGATAGAAAGATATAATTACCATGATATAATAACACTAGAATTTTAGAACAAAGTTTAATACTCCTATGTTTTTTATATGTCTGATTAATGTGCTCAACATAACACAATTCAAATTTGCTTCTTAAATACGAATTTAAACATATTCCTTGCATATAAAATTTATTTAATGTTTCTGCAATATGTGGAAGTGTGAAAGACAAATTAAAAGAATATAAACTAGACTCCTCATCCATTTGTTCAAAATTATTGTTTTCGCCGGCTGAATTAATAAATTAATAATTTTCTTGTCGCTGTAACATATAAATACGATATGATTGTAATATCATAATTAGTTTTATTATGATTAGAATTTTTATTTAACATTATTTACCTGTTACAGCCGCCAATAGCACAGTATTCTTGAATTAACACGTCCATTTGTTATTGCTTTAGAAAACAATTATATGCACATTGAAAAGGAATATTAAGTGCAAATATTGACTATTATATTCTGGAAAAGAAAAATATATAAAATAATACAAAAAACAAGATTTGTTAACTAGAATACACAATTTAAACATTTGATTACTTTGATTATCTTCTATTAGTGCAGATACATGTCCAATAAGCCATGTATGATTTGTGGATTAGCAAAATAGGCTGAAATAAAATTAACATTCATATAGCTCTCTTTCTGTAAATTCTGTATAAAAAACCTATTAATTTGTTTCATCTCAACGATTCCAAAGAATAAAAAGTGCAAATTCACTGAAATGAGATTACGTTTCCATAAAGACTTAAAAAATAACAAATTGATAGTAATATTAACCATTATAATAAATTAAATCAGTTTATTGTACATATCTTTTATATATTATACAGTTAACTGCTTGATGGAAACTTGTACGTACTTGTACGCAGTACATACGCATTCGTATGATTCGTACGTTTATTATTCTATTTATGAAAATGGCGGAAATGACGTTCACGTGCCATTTTCTAATTGGTCTTTTCAATCTCCACTTTCAAGTACCCCTACTTTTTTGATGTTACTGGAAACCATGATACTAGTTTCACTCCCGTGCAGATCATGATGGAATGACAAGGTGCGTTCCCATGGATACGCAGTCGTCCAAAAATAGTGGGAAGCAGAGAGCCAATCAGTTATGTCCTACAAGGCAAAATTCAAATATAGCTGATACAAGATAGCAGAGCGCCCAAGTACCAGCTAACAGTATATTATAGATCATATATGTGACATTGTCCGACATGCCAAACTATTTTGCCAAATTGCCAAAATCGGACGAATTACTATTTTAGTAAAACCATCAGTTATTCGTTTCCTCAGGATCCTGAGGTATGCTTGAAGGTTGGCTGCATGTCAGAAAGATGAAAATTATAAGGTTATGCATGGTAAATAAATAATATTACATTATATATACATATATATAATATATATAATATATTATAATATATATAATATATATAATACATATATATATATATACATATAATATACATATATATATATATACATATAATATATATATATAATATGTCAGCTATATTTTGCGTCTACTTGTTTTGAATATCAAATGACCAAAAGCCGCACACATCATACCAAAAGTCGTGCGTACATTGATCAAGAGATCAGTACTGATGGAATTCTTAGACTTATCTTGTAAAAAGTGAAAGCTACTATACATAAATGGAAATGGTGGAAATTTTGACAATCGGGATATAGGACCTTTGGAGAAATCTATATGATAAGACTAAAAAGTACTAAATGATTATTTTACTCTAAGTGGTACATACATAATAACAAACTAATTTGTATAAAATTGCATTGTATAAATTTGTTATTTATATGAAATTTCTTTATTATTATTTAATCTTGTAACTACATTTTCTATAGATACTTAACTTAAAAATGCAAATGAAATTATTAGGAATATATTAATTTTTAATTTATATTAAATATGTTCATATTTTAATTCATTATTTATTATATATATTATTTATTATTATTTAGTCCTGGAATACCAACATATTCCGAATTAGAGGCACAAACAAAAATCCTGAAAAAATCACTAGCTCAGAATGCATTGACAATGTCAAGTCCACGAGTACAGCGCTTTGTATAGCAAATACAGTTGAAGAAAGTGTGACGAAATATAACAATGAAACGTATGTATTTGATGAAATATAATATTTACTATATGGATATTTCAATTTTTAATTTAAAATTAAATTCAATGTTTAACTTTATTTGTAACTCGTTTATAAAAATAAATCATTATTTAATTTGTTACATTTTTCAAACTTTCACAAGAAGGAAAAGAAGTACAATTATCTGAGAATATTGAAGCGTTATTAAGCATAATTAAAGCACTAGAAAATGACAAAGATCAACTTACTCAGAAAAATCTGCAACTGCAGACACTGATGGATAAAACAAATTGTGAAACAATCGAATTGATGCAAAAAGACATGCCAGAAAATGTAAAAAAAAATGACAGCCAATTTTCTGAGCACTATCTTTACACTCGGACAAGTGAAGAGAATTATGACCTAAAAGAGAATAAAATGGAGAGTTGATGATATTACGGCAGCAGTAACTTTTCGATGCAAAAGTGCAAAAACGTACAATTTCTGTCGCGAAAAATTAAAAATTCCTCTTTCAAATATGACAACTCTTCGTGAATGGATTGCTAATTTTAAAGTTGAAATTGGAATTCTCCATGATGTCTTAAAAATAATGGAAGTAAAAGGTCAAAATCTTACTACTGCGGAGAATCTAACTGTATTATCTTTCGACAAAATATACATTTCTAACACAATCGAGTTACATCTAAAAGAGCAAAAGACCGCATAAAACATGTCAAGTGGTGATGATTCGTGATTTGTTTTATAGCTAGAAACAACCGATCTATTACGATTTTTCCAAACATATGATTAAAGAGACTCTATTTAATATTATAAAAGCACTTTACAAAATTGGTTAAACAGTTATGACCACGTAAGCGACATGGGTTCTTCAAATATGAGTTTGTGGAATGAATTAAATATAAAGACCAAACAAACTCAAAGTTCAAAGAAACGAAAAAAGAAAACTAATCAGAAAAATAATGTTCTTTACACATCCATCGAATATTCTTAAAAGTATTTATTTCGCTGATGTGCCACACCTTAAGTTAGTAAGGAATAACTTGTTTAACACTGATTTTGTTCTTGATAGTGAGATAATGAACAAATTTCTTCAAATTTTAGAAAAATTATTTAAGTTGAACAACAACGATCTGAAAATTGCGTTCAATTTAAATAGAGCCTATCTATACATGAAAGGATTCCAACGCCAATGTGTGCTACTAGTATTCTCGATGAGAAATGCCAAAACGTTAGAATATTGTGGCAAGAAGGGATTCCTCTTATAACAATTGGCAGGCAATGTCGAACTTGTTGAAACTTATCAACAATTGATTTAGTGTGCTCAATGCTCAAAGGAAATTTGGAAAACACAATGGTGGTTTGCATGCGTACGGAGTAGACACAATCAAAATCAAATTCTCGACGAAACAAGTGACTTTATCAACAATAATTCACATTATCAAAAATAAGATTGGCTAATAAATCATATCTCATGCCATTCCAGAAAGGAATTTTAGTCACAAATGCATCTTTGAAACAGTTGCTTCCTTATTTAAAGGAGAAATATTCCACCGAAATGTTCCAGCCGCAATATATTCTTACGAGAAGACTGTGTCAAGATATTTTGGAAAATTTATTTTCCTTTCTAAGATCTATGGGGACTCACACCCACCCATCACCTGTGAACTTAAAAAATCGACTAAAACTATATATATTGGAAAAACGGGTGGATCATGCCATTTCAGTTAGGGTAAATATCGAAATGGACACTTCCAAATCCTTCATGGATTTAAGAGACTTAAAATCAGCATGCCAGACATTGTTGAAGATAACGAACTACAAGATTTGATGACGAAGGCATTGTTTCTACAGGAAATGACGGAAAAAACTCGAAGTAATGAAAATATGCCAATGTAAGAATCTGCCGAAGAAGAAAGGGAATTTAAGACGGATAATGATAGTTTGATCAAATTTAAACTTTCATTTTGACAATGAGTGCATTCAATTCTCTGAGCGCTCAGTGAGCTCTTGTATCTGTTTGATCTATATTTTTACATTTAATAGAATACACCAATCAGATGCAAAAGGTCACTAAGCGCTCAATAAACAGTGGTCATATTAAATGCACCCATTGTAGTTTGTAAGGATCCGATAGCACACATCGTTAATTAGCCAATTTAAAATAAGATATTTTTATTGATAAAGCAATGAATTATTAGGCACCGGTCAATTTGAATGGATGTGCTATCGCACTATGTGCTAACGGGAGCCTCTCGTTCGTAATTATATGATATAACAAATCATAAGATTAGAAATTACAATTTTTTAAATAAAAAAAGTAAATAAAGTATTTTTTGGTATTTTTTGCCTTACACTTTTATCTCTCAAAATATTAAAAAAATTATACACCGAATACCTTGAATTCCTTATTAATTTACACTAATTTTTACATGTATTTTACTTGTATTTTACTTGTATTCTAAAATATGTTCTTGTTGTCTCAGCTGAGGGAATGCACAATGCAATTTATCCATTGTTTTGTACGAACAAGAACATATTTTAGAATTTGTCAAAAAAATGAAGAAATTAGAGAGATGGCTAACTATGATAATAAGAAGAAAAGAAAATTAAAGCATATGTAACATAATCATTTGAAATATGCATATTTTACATGTTTTTTATTATGTTTTGTATTATGTTTAACACTTCATTTTATATCATTTATTCATTTATTTTTATTGTTACACATTGTTATAAATGTTGTCATATTAAATTAAACAATATGTCAAAAGGCTCAATAAAATTATTATTCTCGCATAAGGATCGAATGTGTTATAATAAATGTATATACATATATTTAGACGTAATATATACGTAATATTATTTACTAATTCAAATTTGGCGGTAGTCGAAATGAGGAATCAACTTCGATCATTATTTATTGTTATCAACGTTTTCAATTTTAATTTATATAATTAATTTTTTATATAAATATAGGATTCCACTTTCAATTAAAATTATACATTTGAAATACGCGCTTCTCTACATAGAGACATAACTGATTGGTTGACATTTTAAGCCACAGCCTCAATATCGCAACACCATTATACCGCTTCACCTTATATTCTTTCCACCATAGTTTGATATGGCAGACGTGTTTCGTCTCGCGAGGTGGCGCATTGAATGCACACATGGGTTCGTTCGCTTCAGTATTTTATGGGGCTTTTTTCGCTCTTTGGCCTGCTAGTTGGGCTGGCATGAGTCTGTGTTCGTTTTTGTGCTTTTCTCTATCGTGTCTTTCCGCAAATTGCATACTCTCGGTCCCATGTCGGGAACACTGATTCTGGGCATTGGAGCAGGGGGGGAGGGAATTAGAGGCTGCCGTTAGGTCTATAATATCGCGTAATGACTCTTTCCCCTTTTTAAATTCTCTGCCTTTTCCTTCTTCCTTATCATCTTTCAATACCGATCCTAGTGCGCATTTGACAGATGACGCCTCCTCGGACAAGAATATAAACCGAATGCTTACTAATTTGATGGCGGAAGTCACCGGCAATGGCGGCGGCGGTGGCGTTTCCCTCCTATCAACCTTTATCATCGTCGATGACACAGCCATTCGCCGCTTCCTATGGACATTGATGATGACAGAAATATGGTAGTCGCAAGCGTAGTGCTGAGGTAACAAACAAGAAGATGAGATCGAAGATCTTGACTGTTAATCCACCTCGATCTAAGAATAATTTTTCAAACAGCGCATCTGAATCCTATTAATTTAGATGCATTGGCATTGGCGTCTGCCAGAACGAGGAATATTTCAATTAATAAATACTCTAAAAATGACATTCCTTGATTGTCTCATATATATATATATATACTCGGACAAATCAACGCGGATGCATTTTTCGTGTCATTTTTTAATTTATCAAGAGTATTCTTCTCATTAAAAGAATAAAGCCATAATAGAGGTCAAGTGTGCAGACGCGACTAATCGTTTGATCTCTAATCTTATTTTTGATAAGAATAACCTTCGAGCTTTCAATCCATCTTTTGAAGACTTGCGCATGGAATTATCAAAGGCATTGATCAGTCTATCTCTGGATTGTCTTAGAGAAAATCTAACTTCAACGATCAAAGTACTTGACGTACAACGTTTAAACAGACACATAATCAACGGCAAGGCCACTTACATGCCCTCGCGAACAGTCTGTATAAAATTCGCAGGATAATCACTCCCGAAAGAGGTGGTTTTATTTAATACTCTACAAGATCGATGCATATATTCCAAAAACCAGGATTCGTTACGTTTGTTAGAATTGGCTATATCAGTCGTGACTGTAAAAGCACCAAACCAAGATGCCTCTTCTGTGGACTCACTAGAAGAAGATCACTTTTGCTCAACTGATCAGGCGCATGCCAAGTACATCAATTGCGAGGAGGATCATCTTGTACATATGTTCTATCATTAATAAACATAAGACTATTCTCGGCCTGACCACGCAGGACAATATTCCTCTTGTGGAAGCTAGAAAAATAGCTTCAACAGTTTCCTCCCTCTACCTTCTCACAATATGTTTCTTGATTTTAAAAACTTTCCTTACCTCCAAAGTCACATTTCTTCTGTGTCCTAAAATCCTAGCTCTCCCTATTCTACATCTAGTCTCCCCTCTATGACAACACTAGCTTCATACAATCATTTCCAACATCCATGACGATTCAAAGGATCCCTTCTCTCCCTCCCATAAGCTATGCCAAGAAGGCAACATCGCCGACATCAGCCTCTGAGACACGATCAACCTGTTTCAAGCCTCTCTTAAAGAAACCATCCATCCGTAAAATAGAGTCTGTTGCAGAGAAATACAAAATTCTTCCTGCATCATTTTTGGATCACTCAACTCAACGTACAAACAATCAGGATGCTCTCAGGATCACCTAGATCTTCTGTTTGTATCCAATAGCCATAATGACACTAACTATGATGCGTAGCATTATTATTCACTCAAAGGAGTAAGCGATAAAAGGCCTTCATGTCCACTACTCACAGAGAAATCGACTTCGAATGTAGGTATGATCATTCAGAAGATTATAAGCTTCCTCGAGAACTGTGAATCTCTGGTTAACATTCTTGCCGTCACTGGTGATATCCTCCATCAATGATATCCTCCATCATTTCTCTACTTCAAAAAAATCTCCGAAATTCTATCCACTCTTGGTTATTGCTCCGAATCTAGTACTGACTCTGTAAATAATCTACATTCCTTCTCTCTTAATAATGCTGACCTATTAGAATGACCTATTAGAATGACCTATTAGAATGACCTATTAGAATATATAAGATATAATCACCTTCACCCGCAATAAGCATTCACAATCTATTAGAATCCTACAATGGAATTGCTGTGGCATTCGTGGCAAATTTCCTCAATTACAATATATCAGCCAGCAGTTTGACATTTTCTGCTTGCAAGATACCTTGCTTTATCCAACCACGCCTTTTCGACTTTCGCCTTTTAAAGTTTAGAAAGGACTCAGAGAGCTCTGAGGCCAAAGAGGAATTTATATCCTGTTAAGGAATAACATCATATTCAACCATTTGGACCTTCCGAATCTACATCATTCTTCGATAGAAGTATAAGGTATAGCAATTGATCTCAATGATGAACAACTAATCATTAACATTTACCGTTATTCGAACCAATACACCTCAAGAAACCTTCGACAAAGTCACAAACTCTTAACAAATACAAGAATGTGTTCATAACAGGTAATTTTAACGTGCATCACACCTCTTGGAGAAAATCCGATCGTTCTGGCAAGCATGGTAGATGCAAATAGAGTCTGCATTATGAATAATGGTAATCCTAAGCTCTTCACTCCTCCGGGGATAAATAAATCTGTAATTGACACTATTACTTCTGCCGATTTGGCGCCACTATATGAAATCCCTACTGAATCGGACATCTTTGATAGTAATTTCCCTATCAACATAGCCATTGGCAGCTTCTCTTGTCCTCGACATGTCTTTCTATACAAATTAATCCTTGATACGGATAAAGCAAACAAATTATACCATTATTTACTATTTACCTCCGAAAAATTTTTCAACAAGATTCCTATGAATTCTACTGAGACATATAAATATTTTGCAGATCATTTACGAAACCTTACGAGATTGCTCTTTCCCGAAAAGCAACGACTTCCTAGATCAGTCCCAGCTCCCAGTGAAGGAAGAATCCTCCTTGATGGATGGAAAAATGTTTCAGTCATTTTAAATCACAGAAATGCCGCAAAAATCTACAGCAGTGCCCATCTATTGAGAATTTCCTTTCAAGAAAGCGAAAGACTGTACTACGACTTTATATAAGATCAAGAAGAGGCAATGAAAGAAATTCGTGAAACTGTCGTTTGACTGTAAGATTTCTACCAGTGACATGGCGTTTAGTTAAAGCCTTCAAAAGATATAATCTATCAGAGTCTTCCAGTGTAATTTCCAAATGACGACAGGCAAAACAACTTCTAAAAAAAGTCAAAGGTAAATTTATCCTCCTTTCTGCCTTACGAATAATGGCAAAAGCTTGCATCAATGATTGCATTCACCATCAGAGAACAGTTTTCAAAGATCTGGATTTATCCTTTTCCATCAATGAGTTCAACCTCGCTTTATCACAGTCTAGAAAAAATTCCTCTCTGGGTCTCGATCAAATCAACTATGCAATGCTTTCTGCTTTGCCGACTAAATGCAAAAAACTGAAGAAATGCAAGAACTTATTCAACCGCTTTTTAGAGGAGGGAACTATAATATACCACCTTCTTGGAAGACTCGCTTATCATCTTCATTCTTAAGGCGAATAATTCTGTTTCCGCTCCATCTCATTTCTACTGTGCCCTCAAAATCTTTGAGAAGATTATCTATTTAAGGCTGCAATGGTGGAATCGCAGGTCATCTTACCACAAGAATAAATGGGCTTTAGACCTAACAGGTCGTACATAGACAACTTGATTACTCTCACAAACAACATCCATATAAGTTTTCTGACTCATGAAGTCGCAGTAGCTTTCTTAGGCATAACTGGCGCTTTTGACAATGTGCTCCCTGAAGCGGTCCTCTGAGACTCAAAAAATTGGAGTTCCCACAAGACTTCACAAATTCATAGAAAACATTATCACTCATAGAAATGTATACTTTGTTGAGAAGGATCTCAGCGAGGCTTACTCTGTACATAAGGGAACTCTTCAAGGTTCGACGCTCAGCCCGCTACTTTTCAACATTAGTGTTCGCGAGATGAATCTTTAACTACACCCTGGAACTAACCTTTTGCAATATGCGGACGTGGTCTACTCTTCTTCGGAGAAGCTGTTGCTAACCAATCTTCACATAACATGATTTATTTGTACCTTTCGAACAAAGGTCTGGACCTGGAGGTCTTATCACCAACCAAATTCATTTGGATCTTATTTTTCAATAGAAAACGTTCTGTTAAAGAAGATTCTACCTTCAAGATCTTTGTCAACAATTATTTAGTGGAAAGAATCCTTAACATAAGGTTTTTGAGCGTTATTTTGGATTACAAATTCAAAGGAGAAGA
>Ga0157363_1003968_pt1 | contig 13542 bp, 17 predicted proteins | sample AttsexASBM1_FD_111477 | JGI IMG/M metagenome (GOLD analysis project Ga0157363, IMG submission 111477) | Fungus gardens microbial communities from leaf cutter ant in Ribeirão Preto, State of São Paulo, Brazil - Atta sexdens ASBM1 | ecosystem: Host-associated > Fungi > Mycelium > Unclassified ...
CTATCTATCTATCAATCAATCAATCAATCAATCAATCAATCAATCAATCAATCAATCAATCAATCAATCAATCAATCAATCAATCAATCAATCTATCTATCTATCTATCTATCTATCTATCTATCTACCTACCTACCTACCTACCTACTTACCTACCTACCTACCTACCTACCTACCTACCTACCTACCTACCTACCTACGTCTTAACAAAACCGCCGCCAGCGACGCCGCAATTCAGGGCCGTAATCGCCGTGTATGTAGCACCGAGGTGTCTTCAACACCCCTATCGTATACCGAGATGTCGTGCAACGAGGGAAATATTGAAATTTGGTTCATATCTACACTACTGAAAGCGCGCGTGTGCTTTACATTCGCATTTTCAATTTAATCGCAAGACGCGACAAATTCAAGAGAAAAAGATAAAGGTTAAAAAACTCGTGCGAATTTTCGTTTGCCTAATAAAAAAACAATAATTGCGCGAAGGATTATTCGTGAAAGAGACGCGCTTTTATATTTGGATCACGCGGATAACTATGCGATGCTAATAAATGTCGCTCGATTATAATACATACATACATATATGTATATGTAAGAATAATATCGTCGCTGAATTTGCACGCAATCGGTCCCTATCTCCGTTCCTTAATGACCTCAATTCCTCCGTTTTGAGACTCTCCGCATGCGTGCGAGAGAGAAAATGAGTGAGTGAGTGAGTGAGTGAGTGAGTGAGTGAGTGAGTGAGTGAGTGAGTGAGTGAGTGAGTGAGTGAGTGAGTGAGTGAGTGAGTGAGTGAGAGAGAGAACACGCGACCACGGAAATCGGATAAGCGACGATCACACAAGCTTGATAGCCATCGATAGCGCGTGAAAGAATTTCTACAAATTCGCACTTGGTACTCTTTAATCGAAACATTGCTCGTTGCGCCAAGGATGGCACGGACGATGGACATGGCGATGGCGGTACGATGTTGTGGAAAGCCTGATCATCGGTAGCAGCAATTCCGAGTGCCCGACAGCCCGAGTGGTTGGTAACAGAGACGCCGCTGGTCGCGCCAATACGCTCCTGCGCAGTACATTCCCCTCCCCCCCCCACTATCATCTCCCGTCCCGCTACGCGACCAGTCGGAGTCGGTTCCTTGTTTGCCATCACAAAATCCAATAGTTTGCCTTGTACCGCTGAAGGAGAGAGGTTGTACGGTTCGACGATTTCACATATGCGTCTTGCGAAAAAGTGCGGTGAATCTTACGAGTCCAATGTAACGCATGTCTCTTGCTTTGCTAACGCAAAAGATGTACATTATCCCGCGTTTATTTACCCATACTACAAGATTTCGCCGTTGCTAGAGTGACTTGGCGCGCGCGCATATTCGTGGAAGCGAGAACACTGTAAATTCCTACGAGCAACCGGACCGACCGGCCTGTTAAGACTTCGTCGATTTTTTGGTCGTGAAAAAACAACGAACCAAGAGAGCTGAAGAGAAAGAGTGAGGAAGAGTGAGAGAAAAAGAGAGAGAAGAAGAAGATAGGTGTGGAAACACAGAAATTGCGTGAGAGAGGAGGAGTCTAGTACTTAAGGAGAAACAGAGTGAGAAAATAAGAAAAGAAGAGAGAGAGAGAGAGAGAGAGAGCGCGGGCGCGCGCGCGCGCATGGTGCTGTGTGCGTGGATGCGTACATGTGTGTGAACGGAGCGAACGCGCGAACGCGAACGGAAGAGGAACAGAGAGAGGTGGCGACGGTGAGAAAAGGAGGGAAAGGAAAAGAGAGAGAAAAAGAAAAAGGAGAACTCTGTAAGTGTAAGGGTCGATTATACGACGCCGTCGAGAGAGACTCGATCGCGAGGGAAATAGCTGGTGATACATACCGAGGGTGTACGGTGCCTGCTTTGGTGGCGGTGGTGGTGGTGGCGGCGGTGGCGGCGGCGGCGGCAGCAGCGGCAGCGGTGACGGCGGCGGCAGCGGCGTCGGTGGCGCTTCGCGGAGGAAGTGACCGCACGCGGCGCGGACGTACGTTACTTGTCGCAGAGTCCGCTCTGAGAATGCGTTATGTATTTACGTAGAATATTGCGTAACGTACAAGGGGCCGGCTAGAGTGTGTTTAGAAACGTGCATCGTCTTAGAGTTTCACGGCATAGATCGAACAAGAATTACCGGCGCAAGAGCAAGTTTCGCGCGTGCATACGCAGCAGGAATCCAACCCGGCCACCGACGCGATCGAAAGTTTCGGGGAGCCAGAGAAGAGTTGGCGACAGTGCATTATTCACGACGACAACCGAGAGACATATCTCGATCTCGACGTCACCGTCACCGCTCGTATCCTTCGTCGTACGAGAAAACCTACGTAGGAGATAGGAACGCGGAACGTGTTTTTTTTTTCAAATGGAAATTGGTACGTATGAAGAAAAAGACATCCACTGTTCGGAACGTTTATCTACTTGTTCATTATTTTCCTCGTGCATTCGACTTTTCTACATATACGCGTCACCGCGTCGACAATTCTGCAACGGAGCTCGATCGGGTCTTCCTATCCCCCCCCCCTCCCCAATCCTCTCCTTTCCCTCCCCTTTTTCACTTTCTCTCTCTCTCTTTCTCTCTCTCTCTTTCTCTCACATAGCTAGCACGAGTTTATAAATTAGGCCCGGTTGCATCAATCATGTTACTTTGATTTTAAGCGAAACTTAAATTCTCTCTATCTCGTTTTAAAATCGAAAAGAGACAGAGACAAAGAGAATTTTAAGCCTCGCTTAAAATTAAAGTAATTTAGTGCAACCGGAGCTTATTCTTATAACGCGCTTGTGTCTTGCGCGTCTCTCTGATATGCGATAAAGTTTCATTATAAAATATTACCATTTACGTCGCCGAATTTCAAACTGCTACGATAAAAAATGTATGTACCTTCATTTTATTCGTCGAATTAGCTTCAAGCGATTATGAAAATGAAATTATGGAGTAGAGATCCTAAAAGACGTCAAGATCTTTCAGATCTTATAACCTTACTTTATGTAGTTTCACATGTTGTATTTTCCTAGACTTTTCGAAACTCGTGGAGAACATTCTTTAATTGCGCACAAATTTATTTATTTAAAAATCTGTAAACTATTATAAAGAATTTCGACAGGCTTTCACCATGATTTTTTCCCTGATAAAATATTTGAACATTAAACACAAAACATACATGCCGATGGCTGTGTTCCAAAATTTACTGCCAGTATTCAAAATTTGTAGTACATACATGTAACGTAAACTACAGATTTTTAGTACTAGCAGTAAATTTTGGAATACAACCTGTATGACTATTGGTCTATTTTCCATTCCTGCATTAGACTGTTCTAGAATTCTCTTTCGCGTTGCAGACAAATATCAAATACCTATATCTATCTTATTTTAAATTCCAAAAGTGTACATTAGTTCAGTCACAGAAAACAGACCTTATATATATATATATATATATATATATATATATATATATATATATATATGCCTATAGTTGAAGTATAGTTGAAGTATGTGTTTTGAAAATTACTAATGTGTAATATACTGTTTATATCCTATATTTACATAAATACAAATGTGCTTTAAATCAGTATTCAGAGATATATTCAGAGATATCGCTTTGTTTATTTATAATTCACAAAATTAATCGTGTGATTTGTGAGAGATATAAATTTGAATCTAAATTAACCTTTTCTAAATATAATCATTAGCTTTAAACTTTTCAGGATTGTCTTGAAATCGATAAGCTTTGATGTATAAGTGATATTAACAATACATTGCTGTATATATACAAAATGCAAATACGCAGATATATATATATATATATATAGGATATACAAGTATGTATGGGTGCATTTCTTTGCACATATGATGTGCATCATGTGTACAGAGGAACAAGGCTGTGTATTTTGTGTGTGTGTGTGTATGTGTGTTGTACATATATATTTTTTATGTTACTTATCATTATCATTTTTGTTAAACTCTACATTATGATGACCTTGTTATTTTCAAATTCTGAAGTAATCTAATTTAACAAAATTTTAGAAAATCTGATAGAAAATTTACCATATGTTACATAAATTCTATAAATAAACTGAACTGTATTCACTGAGAATGTAATGCTCTCGATAGTGATTTATAAGTTAAATTGCAAAACGAAGAAGAAATAAACCTCTTTTGGAATTATTTTCTTTTCAGCAGCTCCAATGTGATTTACAATGAAACGTGTTCGCGGACTGGACGATATAACATCAGCACCAACAAAACACTCATCAGTGAGTGCAGCAAGTGGCTTGGGTGGTGGAGGAGGTAGTTTAGATTACCACACTAGCAGTGGAATAGGTGTTGTTGTACCTGGTCAAGCAGTTCGATCTGTTGCGTCAAAAGAAATGCCAGGAAGTATACAGTTTGGCACTGCCCAAGCTCAACAACAATACACTGGAGCGATTGTTGTACCAACCGCAGCACCATCTCCTATCAAGGTAAATTCCCGTTGCGATTTCATATGTATCTGCAAGTGTGAGGATGATGATGATGATAAATAATAATACTTAATAAATGTTTTATATGCAGCAGGCAAGTGGCTCCGCAGGAGGACTTGGCTCCACGTGTAGTAGTAGCAGCATAAATACTGGTGGTGGTTTGCATAGTGGAATAGGTGGTGGTAATAGTCACACAATGGCTTCCCAACAACCTACATCAGGATCACAAAATCAACTCCATGCGCAACAGCAATCGACAATAAGGCATAAGGTGTGCATCTTTTTTTTTATTTTTTTTTTATTTTTTTTTTTTTATTTACCACACAGCATGTACACACGCATGTATGCACACACAAACAAAAGTACGAAATACAAACATTAACGCCTATTGTGCACTTAGACAATCGTCACAAGTTTGTAAATAACAGCTATCGTCACTATAGGTACATTCTGGTAATGTAACACCTTTGGCTTCCACTCCACCTGGCTCTAATCTGGGAGGAGGAAGTGGATCTCAACAATTCCAGAGATTAAAAGTAGAAGATGCTTTATCTTATCTGGATCAAGTAAAATATAAATTTAGTGATCAACCACAGGTAAGCGACAAAGAATTAAATATATTAAATATATATTAAATATTAATTAAATAAGAATTCAAACGTGAAAGTGTGTGTGTGTGTGTGCGTGTGTGTGTGTGTGTGTGTGTGTGTGCGTGCGTGCGTGTGTGTGTGTGCGTGCGCGCGCGGCGTGTGTGTTGTATATATATATAATGCAAAGATTATTATGTATGTGTGTGTGTGTGTATATATATATATATGTATATATATATATATATTACTAGTTTATTGGTATTTTTCATCATATTGACACAAAATTTTTTATTTGTAGGTGTACAATGACTTCTTAGATATTATGAAAGAATTCAAATCTCAAAGTATAGATACTCCGGGCGTTATAACGCGAGTAAGTCATCTCTTCAAAGGACATCCCGAACTCATCGTTGGTTTCAATACGTTTCTCCCACCCGGCTACAAAATAGAAGTACAAGCAAATGAGCAAGGATATGCTTTTCAAGTATCCGTCAGTATGCCCAGTCCAACGGCAACACATACCGCCACATTGTCGCAGCATCATTGTACGGTGAATGTTGGTTCACCTCCAGTAGCTAGTCCACCCACACAACCTGCAAAAGCACCTCCCGTTTTGCAAATAATGCCAGGGTAAGCATTCCGCTAAGTCCACTATTATAACAAATTATTATGAAAAAAGAAAATGTAATGTCTATTGTAATGTCTACATTGTTCTCAGGTCAGGTAATATACATCATACGTTGGCAAACAGTATTACAACTAATAGTTTAACTGTTCACGCGCCTTCACCGCCGCCAGTATCAGTGTATAACAATTCGCACGTTAGCACTGCACAAGCGCAAGCTGTCAGTCAGGCTTTAAATCAAGCAGATGGTGTGTCGACTGGTGGACAAACTCAACAAAGTCAGCCGGTTGAATTTAACCATGCGATAAACTATGTCAATAAAATAAAGGTAAGATTATTAACAGGAATAAAGGAAAGAAGGAATGACGTGAGATATGGAAAATAATCAAGCATATGTAAAATGTACAAAATTATGTTATTTTTAGAATCGATTCCAAGGTCAACCAGACAAATACAAACGCTTTTTGGAAATATTGCATACGTATCAGAAAGAACAGCGAAATTTAAAAGAATCTGGTCATATGGGAGGTACAAGTTCCAGTGCGACAGGTGGAACGAAACACTTGACGGAGGCGGAAGTTTATAGTCAAGTTGCTAAATTATTTGAAAATCAAGAAGATCTGCTTGCTGAATTTGGACAATTTTTGCCGGATGCTACCAACCAGCAAAACTCGTTGGTGAGTCGGTGCTTATTACAATAAAACGACAGAAATCTTGACGAAATAGAATTTTAAATGAAGAATTGTAATTATGCGCTAAAAAAATTGATCTAAGGTAGTACAGTGCGCGCGCACGCGCGCGCGCACACACACACACACACACACACACACACACACACACACAGAGAGAGAGAGAGAGAGAGAGAGACTTTTAAAGAAACCTGTACGTTTCTTACAAACGTACATATGAAAATATATTGTTTCTTGTTTTTTCTAAATTGTGATAGTGAAACGTATATTACGTGCAAGAAGAGCGCAAATGTGAGAAAATGATGTTTATAAATCGCATATTCTTCTATTACGAGTCTATAATATCGCGTCTTAAATACGATATCTGCATCTGCTATTACATATATTCTCTTGATCCTTATATTTAAGATAAAAAAAGAAGAAATTACCATAATTTTCCTTTTTTCCTCTCTTCTTTTTGTTCACATTTCTTCTGTGAGAAAACTTTCTTCGTCGAATAAACTAACCAATTTTGATTCCTATTAGTCTCTTGTCATTTTTCAGACTAATAAGACGACATCAATTAACGATCATACGGCAATTGTCAAGAAACCAATTGGACTTAAAACACCTTACAATAATTCTGGTACTATATCAAGAGACCTTCGAGAAGCTAGCAGTACGGCTGGATTGGAACGCGACAATCGAGAACACAGAGAACGAGAACGGGAACGAGATAGATCGAACATAAGAGATATGAGTAGTGGCCAGAAATGCGGACACAGTACAGGACAATTGAAAAGAAGTCCGTCATTCTCGACTTCAGCGACTCCGGGAAATTCTCATCATATACAACATGGTCCACCACCCTCGAAAAAGCATAAAGTGGCTTCGATGCGCGATATTTCTATCGCAGAAGCTGGTAAATATGGTACCTTAAACGATTATGCTTTCTTTGATAAGGTGAGCATTAAGTGTATTATCATTTATAATTTCTTCATTGTAACTACGTTACATACTTTCTGCACAACAAATATGTTTTCTTAAATAAATATGATGTTACCTTAGGTTCGAAAAGCGCTCAGATCGCAAGATGTCTACGAAAATTTTCTTCGATGCCTTGTACTTTTCAATCAAGAAATAATATCGAAATCGGAGCTTATTCAGCTAGTGACACCATTTCTCGGTCGTTTCCCCGAATTATTACGTTGGTTTAAAGATTTTCTGGGCTACTTAATCGATTCGTCGAGCACTACGGTGACAAATGCAGGAAACGCCATCGGAATAGAAACTTTCCCAAACAGCATTGTACGCAGCCATCAAGAACGGCCGCAAGGTGACTTAGCAATAGAAATTGATTATACAGCGTGCAAGCGACTGGGGGCGTCGTATTGCGCATTACCAAAATCGTACATTCAGCCAAAATGTAGTGGCAGAACGCAATTATGTAAGGAAGTCCTCAACGATACCTGGGTTTCATTTCCAACTTGGTCAGAAGACAGTACATTTGTAACATCAAGGTAATTGATCATTTTCATTTATGCACCTGCGCATATGAGAAACAATCTTTTTCAATTTCTTTGTCGTCTTATACTACTCTTTTCTTTTTCCTATCATTTGTTTTTAAAATTATCTATTACATGCATAATGTTATTTTTTGATAATAGTATTGTAAAAATAACTGAAATATTTATTGAAATATTTATTTCAATTATGAGATACGTGCGCATTGGTTTGCCTAGGAAAACGCAATATGAAGAATCCATATATCGATGCGAGGATGAACGTTTTGAATTGGATGTCGTTATAGAAACTAACGCATCGACAATTAGAGTGCTCGAAGGCGTTCATAAGAAAATGAATCGGATGACTCAAGAGGAGGTACAAAAATATAAACTCGACGAGTGCATGGGCGGTTGTTCGCCTACGATTCATCAACGAGCAATAAAAAGGATATACGGTGATAAAGCTTCTGACATCATAGAGGGTCTTAAAAGAAATCCTGTAGTGGCTGTGCCCGTTGTACTCCGCCGACTAAAGGCCAAGGAGGAGGAATGGCGGGAAGCGCAAAAGGGATTCAATAAAATCTGGAGAGAACAAAACGAGAAGTACTACTTGAAATCTTTAGATCATCAGGGAATTAATTTCAAACAGAATGATGTAAAAGCATTGAGATCTAAAAGTCTGTTCAATGAAATCGAAACATTATATGATGAGGTTAGTATATACGTGTTTTAACTTCAATTTCCATCTCGCTTCTCTGCGTTTCTCTTTCTTTTTTTTTTCTCCTTTTCTCGTTTTGCAATTATTTAACGTGTTTTGGCACATTGTACAGAGGCACGAACAGGGCGACGACGGTAATAGCGACGGTCAAGGGAATAGTGGTCCACATCTCGTTCTATCATACAAAGACAAGTCTGTATTGGACGACGCTGCTAATCTCTTGATTCATCACGTTAAACGGCAAACCGCTGTCCATAAGGAAGACAAACAACGGATAAAACTTTTGTTAAAACATTTTATACCTGATCTTTTCTTCCATCCCCGACAAGAACTTAGCGATGACGAAAGGGACGAAGACGGTAGATTCTTTTTTTATCTCATAACTGTCATCTCGTGAAGATGAATATATTTTCGAATACATGCTCGAATTTTATTCCATTACAGATGAGAAGGAGGATGTAAACATGGCAACGTGTAACAATTCTCAATCCGCAACAAATACTTCATCGTCGTTGAGTGGTTTGCAAGCTAATAGGAGTAAGGCTCCCGTATCACCAAATACATCTTCCACTACTATCAAAAGTGAACCCGACGTAAAAGTACCAATGCACGCTCTCTCGAGTGATCCCGAGGAAGCGTATACACTTTTTATGGGAAGTAATAATTGGTACCTCTTCTTGAGGTTACATCATATACTATGTGAAAGATTAACAAAAATGTACGACAGGGCAGTTGCTCTTGCCGAAGAGGAGTCCAAGTATAAACAGCAGCGCAGAGAAAGTACAGCGGTCGCTTTAAGATTGAAACCAAAAAGTAAATAATCCATTTGCCATATTTGTCAATTTGCGTTGGCAATTAATTATCACGTATTGAGTCATATATTAATCGCACTTATCATCGGTATATTTAACATAGGTGAAATTGAAATTGAAGATTATTATCCTGCCTTTCTGGATATGGTTAAAAATGTCCTCGACGGAAATATGGAAAGTACAGCGTACGAAGACACATTGCGAGAAATGTTCGGTATTCATGCATACATTGCCTTTACTCTCGACAAGGTCGTTAATTATGCGGTTAGGCAAGTAAGTAAATTTTTGTTTTGTTTCCTTTTTCTTGACATCATGATAAGAAGAAAAAACAAGCACGCGAAATTATATATTTCTGGCAGTTGCAGCACCTAGTCTCAGATTCCGTTTGTCAACAATGCATGGATTTATTCCAAAGGGAGCAACGTCAACCTAAAGAAAATAGCGGAGCTGGCGGACTATGCGCCACAGCGTACATGAGATTAAGCGCTGAATTATCATATCAACGCAAGGCAGAAAAAGCAATGGCAGATGAAAATTGTTTCAAGATATATATAGTGAGTAACTTTTTTAAAATATTTGATTTACAGTTACAGTGATAGGTGGTAATAGCGATTACTATTAATGACAAATTATATCACTTAGGCGCACTTTTATTTTCTTCTGAATATATGGGGTGTCTAAAATATTGTTTTTCACTAGACTTTACTAATTTTTCTTCTTACACAAACACGCGAGAAAATAAATAAAAAATAAAAATGTGCGAATAGTTTAAAAAATATTTCAAGAGTATCATGATTAAAATACATTACGTTTTAAATGAAACTAATTAATTCGTTAGAATTATCGATAATAAGTATTTCATTGAACACTGTATATAATTAGATTTTAGTCGCAAGCTTTCAAGCTGTAATTTTTATTTCAGTATAAAAAGGACTGTAAAATGACGATGGAGTTGTTAGATACAGAAGGCGATGAAACAGTGGATAATGGCTGTAGAGAGAGAGAAAGGGAAGGCGTTACAGTTTCTGAAAAATGGTCAACATACGTTGAGAGATTTTCTGCACCAGCTGGTCAAACTAGTCCAAAAGACACTCCTGCCTTAACAGAGAATGAGCAGACGACCAATCATCCTGTGAGTAACGACCAGGCAGCAAGGGGGGGGAGGGGCAGAAAACGCAAGAACACTGACATTAGCAAAAAGGTATAGGATCCAAATACCTTTTCATAATCATTGCCAACATTCAACTTAACGTTCATTCGCGTAATTTACAACTGTGATTAAAACGTTGTACGCTTGTACTTTGTCGTTTTTATTTGACGTACAACGATGAATGCCCCAAAGAATAAAGGTTTAATGGAACTTTCTTCTACTAAAAGTATAAGACTTTATTGGACAAGTAAAATAAATTAGACGCCTTTGTGCAAGATTTCGTTGACATAGAAAACGCGTTTATGCGCGCGCGCGCACGCACGCACACACACACACACACACACACACACACACACACACACACACACACACACACACACACACTATACGCACATACATACCATTTTTGAAATCTACGATACTGGATGATTATACTTTGCTGAATTATTTACGCTTTATGCGTAACATTAAAATACCCATGTTACAATTCCGTGTATGTCAGTGTCGATCAACAAACTTCTGTACATTTATTCAATGGTGCAACTAATATACATATATATTTTTTTTTATACATATACAAAATGGCACAAATAAGTCTCCACGTACTTAATTATTACATTTTATAATAATTGAAAATTTATATATATATATATATATATATATATAAGAGAAATTTATTAAACTTTGTTTTAAATTAACTGTATAGTACTATAAATTACATGAAATTTTCTGATACATTACAACGCATCTTTTTTTCTGCAAATGCAAATGTTTTCCTTTAATTCAAATACTTTAAATTATTGAGACGACATGCAAAATATTGCAAAAATTGTTAATACTACTAATGTATATATTATGTTTTCCTTATTTTATTTTGTCTTTTATTTAATTTTATATTAAAAAAATAATACGAATGATAAAAATTAATTGAAGCAATGAAAGAAGCAACAAGATCCAAAAACAATTTCCTTCTTAATTGTAATTATTAAAAATAATATTAAAAAATTTAAAAAAAACCAAGTTTTCTATTTTTAATTTATCTTCTTTTCTATATTAGACCAAGGAAAAACGCAAATTAACTTATTATATAACATTGAAATTGTGCAATATTTATTACTTTAATATTTAATAAAAACATATTTTGTATATTTGTAATATTTAAATATGCAGTCAATTTTCTAAAATAGACGGAGAAAATAAATTTTGTGTAAATAAGCAATTGTTTAATTTTATTTATCATCATGTTAAAAAATAAAATTTTTATTAAAACATGAATTTCTTCATATTTAATAAAATAACGTTAACTAACTTACTGGATTGAATATAGAAAATTTCATGTGTACTTCATGTATAACATTTATTTTGTTTATTGTTACACATTTAATGACGAGTGTTGTAAAGAATCAATACAATTGTGAGATAACATGATGATGATCAATTGTTGTAAAATAATGATAAAAATTGTTAAAAACAGAAAAAAAGAACTAGCATAAATTTTACAAAGTCATCCTAACAGTGCCATAATGAATGTAAACTAATAATTATAAATGAACAATTTAAATGCCTTTTTTTTAGATTGAATGTGTACTTTTCTCTAACTAGTTACATATTCGTAAAAACATATATATATATATAGTATTCATTTTGTGTGTGTGTGTGTGTGGGGGGGGGGGCGCACGCACACACGCGCGATATTCCATCTTTATTTCTCTAACCTACTATTTGACATATGTGATATATGCACATATATACATATATTACATATATAATATAAAATATTCTTTTATATTTTGCGAAAAGTTAAAACTAAATCTAATTAAATAATACACACACACAACAAATATATATATATTGGATTTTTATTATCAAAAATAGCTTGTTGTTACAAAACAATAAAACATTTCATGAAGTGTGAATGAAAATTTTAATAAAAATAATTTCTATTTATTTCTATTTCTATTTCTATTTATTTTTATTAAAAAAGTAAAAAATTCGTTCTTTTTTTAGTAATTATTGTAATGTATTTAAATTTTTTTTTAGCAGAAAAGACTTACTTCAAATACATACATAATTCTTTTGAGTTAATGCAATACGAGTTGTAAAATTATTTTTAATAATGAAAATACAAATTCAATTTTTCTATCATCACGATATCATCGGAAAAAACCGATTTGAAAAAATAATATAACGATTTCAAAGTAAACTGAAATTTTAAACTAAATTGAAAAAATAAATTTATAGGAATAACAAAAAATTTTTACGAATCTTAGCTAATATTTTATTAAATGTTATGTATATTTTTTGTTCGTATATATAATTTTTATATAATCTTCTGTTACAATTTTACTTGAATATGAATTACTTTGCTTAATAACAATTAGTATAAATAAATTTTTGTTACTTTTATTTAATCTACACATCATTTTTCTTGACAATATTTTAAGACTTGTACTTATTTTTTTAATCAAAAAAACTTATTTTCTCTGAGGCATGTAACTATTTAAATATAAGATACGTACATATTATCTGAAAGAAAGGCAACTACCTATTTAATAAGTGAGAATAATGTCGTATGTACAAGTAAAATATTAATTTATATAAAATATTAATTTATATCGTAACACATTTGATATTAGTCAATTCTTAAAATTCCTGTTATTTTCTTCATATCTTATACTAGACACACACACACACACACACACACACACACACACACACACACACACACATATATATAATATTAGTTTTACTATATGTAAAAAGATAAAATTAGATTTTGAAGTATGTAAATTTAAAACCAATTTGTATATACATTTTGATGACGCTCACGTGTATACAACATGAAATAGAATATATAAGTAAAAAAATAGTTGATGATTAAGTTTTATATTTGATGAATTCTTGCTATTGTATTCAAAAATGCAGTAGTGAAATCTTTGAAAAGGATACGCGCGCGCGCGCGCGCGCGCACACACATGCACATACGCGCGCGCACGCGCGCGC
>Ga0157363_1003969_pt1 | contig 13539 bp, 8 predicted proteins | sample AttsexASBM1_FD_111477 | JGI IMG/M metagenome (GOLD analysis project Ga0157363, IMG submission 111477) | Fungus gardens microbial communities from leaf cutter ant in Ribeirão Preto, State of São Paulo, Brazil - Atta sexdens ASBM1 | ecosystem: Host-associated > Fungi > Mycelium > Unclassified ...
TTAAAAATATATATTATATAATATATAAAAGTTTCTCTGTTTTTTTTGTCTTTGTATTTTATTTTTTGTGTCTTTCTTAAAAGCGATCTTATATATATATATATATATATATATATATATATATATATATATATATACACACACATATATATATATACATATATATATACATATATATTTATTTATTTATTTGTGTTCCTTTCTGTACAGAATTTAATGCAATCGTTGACTTTGAAAGAAAAGCAATTGAAAGAAGAAAAAAACAGCAATGCACAATGTGTCCTGCAAAAGGAAATAGAATTATCTATGAAACAAAATTTCTTAACACAAGAAGCTAACAGGTATTTAATGAAAGCAAGAAAAAGATAATTTCTAAAAATATTAGAAATACTTGATAGGCAATTAAACAATAGTAACAATTCCTAATTTCCATAATTTTTTTATTCTAGTCTATTTAAGTATCTCTTAAATATTTTTATTTAAAATAAATTAAAATAATTTTTGTAGATTACAAAGAGAACGAGATAGTTACAGGAAGTTCGAAAGTGGCTTGAAGAAATTGCAACGAGAACTCATTAAAATGCAAAAGGAAATTTCACAAAACACATCGAATCAATATGCTCAAAACAACCTCAAAGACATTTATGTACAAACTGATAGCCAGAGTCGTACCATAATGGATGAATGCAGAACTCTACAAAGAGAGAAGCTGGAGCTAACGAATCTCGTGGAAATGCAACGATCAAGAATAGAACAGATCACGCAACGCAGTGTCCAGTTATCACACCAATTGGAGGAAGTTCATTTATTACAACCATTTAAAATGTCAGTTCCTGTGACTCGAATTGTCAGTACAAATGCAATTGTCAGTGAGAGTAGTTCTACTGAGGATATTCTTCAAGACGCCAAGACACGGCTAAAGCGTTTGGAAGAAGAAAGTTCCAAAGCCGATCAGTATTTTTGTACTTTCATTAACACCTCTTCATAGCAAATAAGACATTTCAAAATATTATTTACTATTTATTATATATTGCATGCACAATAATCAACTTTGAAAATTATACTTGAGGCACATATGCGAAGAATGTGGTTTCTTCATTCTCAGAAGAAAAGACTGAATTGAAACATGTATCAAAAAGTATCGAACATTTAGATAATTTATTTTGTGAAACTGGATGTTAAAATATAATATACAAATTACTGATTATCTTTTTGCTTTATTTTGAATTCTACGTTCATTACATGCAACATCAAATCATAGCATAGAAAATGTTAAGTCGAGCTCCTTTCCGTTGTTGTACATCATCTTCGTTTCGGATCTGAACTCCTTCTGGTACACTTGAATTAAGGATCATATCAAGCTTGTATTTTTTGTGCATAGAATAAATCATACAGTTATTGAACAGTTAAGAATTTTCTTTCAAAAAAAGATAATGATAATTATAGTTATAAAAAAACAATATATTTTTAGAAAATTCAAAACAAAATGTTACAAATTTCATAAACGGAATAAAATATAACAGTTATATTTGAGTAATGTAATTAAGTGTTACAATATTATTTTCACATATGTTCATATTCATTTATAATCAACAAAAATACAATTAATAAACATAATTTTTATATTCGCTGAACCATGTTAATATACATACTAGCAAAATTTGTTAATTAAAATAAGAAAATGTCATATAAAAACCTATTTATTTTACTCAATAATTATATGATTCATTCTATGTACGATTCATTCTACATATTACATAAGCTATGTTAACACTTAATTAGCTACAATGTTTAATATATTGCCATATCACATTAAATATCACAAATGTTCTAGTTACGAGATGTTATGTAACATTGGATGCGATCGAGTTGCCGCTACGAATACTTCGAAGCATTTGATTGACCAATCAAAAAATACTTCGAAGCATTCGTAGCGGTAACTCCACTGCATCTATTATTATATAAAATCAATTAGTTGTAAAAAAAACATAATTATGAATAATAAAAATAATATTTGTACTTAATTAAATTTGATCTATAAAAAAGGATATTGTTTATCACGACTTTCACGTCCTTCGCGTTCATGAGGACGATCCTTTGTGTATGGAGATTTTTCCTGAAAATATATTCTTGAATAAGTCTCCCGAATGCCATGATATCTTGCGACTGATAATGGAAGGGGAACAATTGTCATCTACACTTTCTTGTCTTTTTTTTGCTATTGCCGCCCATTTTGTCCCTTTAATGTACTCGAAGTAGACATCATTATCAACTATGAAGTAATAGAAAATTGTTAAGAAAATAATAACTTGATTTTTGTTTAATAAAAGAAGCCAGCACTACAGAAGTAGCATTACAATTTCTGTGTCAGAAATCTTCTGATACACAATGTGTAACAAATTTCACTGAAATAAAAAAATTAGAAATATGCGTGTTTCATAGGATAGAACTGCAAATATGTTTCATACATTTTTCTATGTGTTTAAACTTTCAAATGTATTACTGTCCGATAAGAGTGTGGTCGCGATTACTCGTAGCCAATAAAAGAAAATGCACTCCTAACTTTTTTGTGCTAATAGGTGTTACCTTTTGATGCATTATTAGCCATAAGATTTGTTCGCGTCGCATATTCCAGTACGTTCCAATATGTTCCTACCATAGCTCTTACTCACACGCTTAATAGAATGAGTAGGAGTGAGTTGGAGCATGTTGGAGCTTGCGACGCGAACAAACCTATAGTGTGTCAGTTATTTGATTCCTGATAGAAAAAGCATATTTCAAAATGAGTCCACTTACGCATCACGCTATGAAGCTATATTTTTATGTATACATCTAAAACGATCGAAAATGTCTTAATCCACTATTCCCAAATACATATGAAAATCAATATTATTCTTCTAAAAATAGGTACAATGTTATATTGAAACAAAAATGGTAAATGATTTGCCAGAACGTGGCACATGTAAAGATGCTTGGAACTGATTCTCAGAGCAAGGATTTAGCTATCTTTATTTATTTATAACTTGAATGCAGAAAAAATGTTAGAAATATTATACTAGTCTGATACTATCTGTCCAACATTGGTTTATCCATAAAAATGAAGATTAGATTCAAGAAAATAACAAAGCAGATTCTGCAAGAACTGGAAAGCACAAAATGATATCACGGTGTTGAACTGGACATCGCAATCATCTAATGCGAATACGATTGAAAATGTATGGACGTTTATCAAAGAAGATCTCATTTCGGAGACGGACATTCATTTTAAAATAGTTGTCTGCCGAAATTTGATGCATTTGAAGGTCTTTACCGCACGAATATACTATCAATTTAGTGGAAAATATTCTTCAGAGATACCAGTCCATTATAGATCGATGGTGACTGGACATTATTAATGTAATTGCATTTAATTAATAAAATATAAAATATTATCATTATTACTTAAATAGTAGTAAATAAATTTTTCTGTCATATATAAATCGACCACGTTCTTATCGGACAGACTAACATTTTCTGATCCAACGTTTTCATATAGCACGCATGCACGCACGCGAGTTCCATTCCGTTGTCAATTTCCGCTCTATGAGACGTCCTGACGTATAAGGGAATCAACCAATCGAAATTCTTCTTTTCCATGAAATGGAAGGAAAGGAAAGATTTTGATTAGTTGATTCAACATGCATTATGCGTTATGCAAAAGTCTGTGCTGCGGTCCCTTAAGGGTATACATCCATACAAACATATGCACAGCGAAAATTATCCAATCACATGCGTCTTTATAAGAAAAATGCGATAGGATAATTTTCTTTATGCATTTCTCTATACGACTAGTTTATGTGGATATATTCTAATAGCGAATTCGATTTGAAGAACTAGTGCGCACTAGTGCATATTAAAACCATTATACACTGATTTAATTTGATTTTTAACACTGATTTTATAAAAGTAAAATACAAATATTTCGAATTATAAAATATATTAGCTATATAGTAGTACAAATGTATTTCAGGATTTAATCAATTTCTATGTTTATGTATAAACATATCTTTATATTATTTTGTGTACGACTTTAACATGTCAGTGCACACTAAGTACGTCCAATCGAATTCGCTATAAGAGTGCAGTCCACTTGGCGCTACAAATGCTTTGAAGCATTTATAGCATCAAGTAGATCGTAGCCTAAAAGGTTGCAAGTTTTTTTTCTATGGTTTTTGGAATGCAGCCTACTCATCGAGCGATTGGTCTTTACTTACGGATCCATAAGTAAGAATCAATCGCTCAGTGAGTAAACTGCATTTCGAAATCCATAAAAAAAGTGTTGCAATCTTTTAAAGCGATTTTTACCAAACTCCGGTTAGCTTAACCAGTCTAATAACTTTGCAGGATTCCGAATGAAACAGATATCGAAGAAAAAATGCGAACTGAAGAGTTAATATATTTAGTTTCTCTCTGCATTTTTTCTCCATCTCAGGCCCAGTTTGACAATTCACCTCGATTAACTCTTAACCGAGGTTTAACTTATTCATTGTTTCTTCTAGAATTGGAAAGAGATGAGAAACTAGTTGAATCTCGGTTAAGAGTTAATCATGAATTGTGGAACTGGGCCTTAATCAGCGAGTGTATATGGGCTAGTGCTTATGTGAGTATGGCTATCGGTTTCGTCAGGCTAAGGCATTATAAACATGAGTATTCGCATATTCGCCATTTTTACTCTTTTCTCCACTCTGCTCTGTTCCTACTCTGCTGCTGAGCTGAGAAAGTTATGATTGTTACAGTTGTTATAGATTATAGCTTCTAAGCTGTTGGAAATCTTGTAGCTTCGTATTTATGTATTTCCGCACTTCGAAATTTTACCATAAGACTAAGAGACAAAAAGAAGACTATAAAAAACTGAAATATTATATATTAACGAAGACAAAAAATTTATAAAATGCCTCGTTGCATTGCAGTAAACTGTCATCAATATATCAGAAAAAGATATTCAATTATTTAAATTTCCTGCGGATAATATTCGTCGATAACTTGTTGTATTGCTGTAAAATAAATACACGTGAATAAACATCACTTCCTCGCAAAGAGAGAAATTTCAATTCTTTTCTTCAAATTGACATACGTATTTGGCATCTTCTCTAGAAATAACCTGAACGCCAGATACTCTTCAAGTCCTGCACTAATATTACGATAGATATTAAACTTTAATTTTGAAAGTAAAAATGGAATGAAAGGAGCTACAAAATTTCAAGCAGCAAATACAAATCATAACTTGTAATGACCATAACCCATCCCAGTTCAGTGATGGAATGGGAACAAGGAGTAGGAAAAGGAAAAATAGTGGAGGCGAATACCTACGTTTCTAGTGCTCTAGTCAGGCTATCATCTGATTCTGTGTCGCCATCATCAACGCAGAATAAAATAAGTGGAAATTCGATTTAAAGTTAATGTGTATATCTTAAGATGAAATACTATTAAAGGTTATCGGCCTTGGAACAATTTTCGTGACGCAATGGGGCCCCGAAGGCTTGAGGATAATTGAAAAAATGATGACTGACAATTAATAAAAATTTATAATTATATCAGAGAGAAACCTGAGAGTGGACGTCCCTCAGACTTTCCACCTAGCACGTCAAAATAATTGAGAAAAATGAGTTTTTTTCGCAAAAAAATTGACTAAATAATGAATAAATAGCAGACTTGGAAAATGTTACTTTTTCCATTTTTTTACTGTTACTGTTTATAACACACAATTTGATAATGACGTTACTAAATGCTAAAGTTGTGCTAAAGTTGGAAAAGTCGACTTTTCCAATCTTAACACAAACTTAGCGTTTAGTTATAAAAAATTATAATGTCATGTTTATTATAGAAAGTAACGACAGAATAACGGAAAAAATAATGTTTCTCAACTCTGGTAAATAGTGAGAAATAGCGAGATAAATACAACTTTTCAAAAAGTTTCCTGAAATTATACCTTTCACAAAAGTTTCTAAACTAGTTTCAGGTATTAAAGGAAAAACATTAATTAAAACTGTATATTATAGAATTTTTGAAAGATTATAAAAAAAAAAAAATATTTCATATCCTTTTATGATAAATTGCAATAAATTATATATAGGTACTGTGTTCGTTTATCGCATAACATTCTTAGAATTATGCCTGTGACTAACATTTTCAAATTATAAATATAATAAAATATAAATGTTTACCAAGAACTATATAAAATTTGTGATCATAATCAAATGAAAAATATTCTTAAAAAAATCTTAAATTATATAAAATAGAAGAACAATAAAACATACTTAAATGCTGAAAATACACAACAAAATTATGCAAATGATGCAACATTAAATATTAGATAAATTAATTTTTTTAATCGTTTATCATTTTTATATCAGTAAAATTATAAAATATGAAATAAAATATTTATTCCAATTGTGGTACTTTTAACGGTTTGGATTTAAGGAAAGAAGTAATAAACCTGGATTTTCTTTTCTCAATTTTGTTTTTGTAATTAGCTTGTAACTTCTTTCTCGTGTATTTTTTTCCTTAATACATTTACACCTTCCAACATTCCTTATGCAACTATCACATCTTTTTATTATCTTTCAATGCCTTTTTGAGCCGATCATTCACTTCATCTAAGAATTTATTGGACGCTTTTTTTTTTAGAAATTTCAATTTTTTGGCCTCTTTGTAATCCTTCTCTAAAGTTTCGATATGTTGATGAGTTTTCTCCTGTTCTAAACATGCTTTTTCTTCCTTTCGGATTTTCTCTTTCTCTTTTTCTCATAACTTTTCTGCTTCTTGCCTTTTTTCTGATCATCAAGTATTGAATGTATGCCTCAAAAACAGGGGGGGATGAGAGTCGTGCGTCCTTGAAGGAGGGGGGAGGGGGAGGATAAAAGTCGCTTCGTTGAAAGTCAAAACTAGAATGGTATTTAATATTGCATGTATAGCAGAAACAATGCATTATTTTTCGAACTTTTTTGTTAATAACTTTTTAACGCGAAGGACGATCGCGAACTAAAACCTTCCGAAAGTCACTCGGGGTCATGATCATGTTAAAGTCAAGATCATCGGAGAGTAGTTCGTTATACTGTATATTTACTAAGTTAAATAAGTATTCCATATTGTTATTAATACAAATAATACTTTATTAGGCTAATTGACACTTTTTGTCGTGCACTGTGATTGTAATTATACATTCTAAATTTGTGAGACAACGTTCATCGAATCTCTAATTACTCTTGAATTAAAATTATATTGAGATGTCTCAAAATAATTAAAATATACAGTACAATTATAACTAATATGCAACAATATCTATTATGCTTAAGAAATATCATCTGTATTAATAATACCAGTATATTAATAATATCAATAATATCAATTATTTAGCTTTTAAATATAAAATATCTGTCATTCAAATAATTATATTGAAATAACTATATGTTTTTTCATGAAATTTATGTAATTTGATCAAAAATATCGTTATTACAGTAAAAAAAACTAGTTTTTTTACTTAATACTTTTCTCCCAAGTCAAAAATATCATTTTTTTACATCTCTAATTATCTCTTTCTTCGCTCGTTTTCCGACAATGTAAGCTATCCGAAGAATACCAAGTGGATCAAGTGGAGAACCAATCAGGAGTTGTGCCCACTTTCGCCAAATTAATTCTCTAAGGTCCATCTAAAATGCAGATACGTTCCAGGTTTCTCTTTGATTATATTAACATAAATATTTCGATAATACATTATTAACTATTTGTGATTTTTTATTATTATGTAAATGCTGTATAAACATGCATATTTTGAATGCTATATCTTATACATTGCTGAAAAATTTTTTCTCTGCAGTTATCATCCCTATTTGATAATCAAACTCGGATAATAACATTAAAACCAGTTTTAAATCGAATATTATTAAGTTTTAAATTTATATATACATGTCTATGAAACTAATAAATCATGAGATTAGTATATTATTAGTTTTTATATTAGTTTTATGTATTAGTTTTTATATTATTAGTTTTTTTATTTTAACAGCACGCGAACTTCTATAAGCGCCGATCGTCTTTAATAGTATCTTTAATAGTATCGGAGCTTAAGAAGATCCCAAAGTCATCTGTATTATCGACTAAACATTACATAAAATTTTGATATAATAATTACTTTTTTCCTCTTTTACTAATTCGAAAATTCTTTTCCAAGATTACGCATTAATACGTGTCTGTAAAGTGAAGTCTAGAATTGAGAAAAAATTCAAAATCGAGGTCCTTTTTATCATTTCTTAAGCCTTGCGTCCCACAATGCTAGAAATCGATTCGAGACCTCGCATGAAGAAAAAATTGACCAACAATGCATGTTATGTGACCAAATTGTTATAGGCATTTCCATTATTAGCATGTATTTGATTGTCGTTCTAAAAGAACGTTCAAGAAGTTTTTCATGCGAGCCTGTCACAACAGGAAAATTCCGTAACAATAGTAACATGCGGATTTCCTAAAGGCTGTCAGGAAATCGTCAGATCGTGCCTGATTAAGCAAAGGGTCCTCCACTTCACGCAGTCCTCGCGGGTGCCACATGGTGGAAGGATTAGAATGGAGTGCGTTCGGGGAGACGCTATTCACACTGTGAACGCAAACGCTACCAATGCTGTTCGTGAAGCCAATAGTATGACAAACATTAGCAAGCTCCATGAACAACTCTTGATAGTATTTAACCAGAGAGATTTAACATTCATCGAGGTTAAGTTAATGTAGGAGATTCTGTTTTCAACTATCGATAACTTTTCTTTCTAACAATTTAAATTTTTAGAGTTTTGTAGAGTATACGTAACATAAATTTTTAATTTTCTTATAGTGAATAACAGAACACAATCTCGCAAGAAGAAGTGTTTCTACGACTAATTAAGATCTTAAGCATCTACAGTGGAAAATACTCTACCACGCTATACCGCAATAGTAAAATTCTATATATGAGAGAAGCGACATTCAACATATCCACTTCTAACATATGTTCAACACCGCCATGTTTAGCCTGCTCCAATTGATCAGTTCCATCAATCTCCATAATGAAGTTGTAAACATACTCTATCAGAACGAGGTTAAGTAGTTTAACAATTAAAGTACAAAAAGAAAAATAATATAAATAATACAAATAACAATATAAATATAATTATACATTTATTTATAACAATTATAATATTATAATTATATTATAATATTATAACTATTATAACCTAATAAGTGTCACCTGTAAATATCGAAATATATTTCCTTTATAATAATCTTCGATTGAAATATAGGTTTGTTTCTTACTGCTGCACTAGATTGCTTTAAAATTTCCCTTCTCGTTTTTATCAAATATCAAATATATCTATTCTATTTTAGATATGTATATATGTAATCCATATAGGCACTGTTTAGCTGTAGAAAGGAAAGATATGTGATATGTATAGTTTTCTACTATGGGCTTAATATAATTGTTTTAATTAAGTGAGAGTATCGTCAGAAATTGCGACGCCGATATTGCTTCTTTCATGGAGTGTTTTCCAACACATATGCAGATGACACAGTGTAACACTGTGTTTTATACAAAATGTTCCAACTATGATACAGTGTTAGGGGCTTCGCACAATAAAAGGAACAGGGAACAGAGAATAAGAATTTCAAATCTATCAGAAATCATGAAATTGTGGAATACACAATTTCTAATAGGTTGAAATTCTTATTCTCTGTTCTTTGTTCCCTGTTTTTTTTTATTGTGCGGAGCCTCTTACTCTCAACATCTCTTATTGCTCAACATTGTAAAAAGCTAAGTATGAGCATGTAAAATACGTCAATGTTACCGACTTTTCAAAAGTTATTTGGTAGCCGTATTTATTTTGCAATAAAATCGTCAATTCTGAAAAAATTATAACTTAAGTCTAAATAAATCTATTATTAATACGCTAAATATAATTATAATAAGAATGAAAGACCATAATGCATTCTGGTGGGCACTATGAAACTAAACTGCATTCCAATAAGTATCTTACACAGTGGAACATAGTATAATGTTCTGCGTCCTAGCTGGAAAACAGCCATATATAGGACTCTACGCAATAGTAACTTCATTCTGTACGGGAATAAAAAATCATTAGTAACAAGATATCTCTGACTTTCTACATATTTGTGATGAAATCAAATACACAAGTTAAACTCTGCAAAAACTTTGAAAAATTAAAGGTGACACAAGCGAGAATTACGTTTACTCTAGCCTAGTGGCAAGCATCAATTGCAGATTGAGATTGCATTCAGTATGAAAATTTAAAATTCACATGTTATGTTTGTACGTTATTCTACGAATTCTAAAGAGAAAAAAATTTGGTGCCACAAGAATAGAATTCTCTTAAACATTAATCTAACTTTGATGAATGTTAAACGCTAACAATGCTACACTAGAGTCATTCACGGATCTGTAAACGCTAACGCAATATATTACCTCGGAAGAAATAGTGTTGTTAGTTGTGACGTAACACGCTATCATTAGTGACATCATGATCGTGTTTATTAGCGCTATCTGCAGCTCTGCGAACAGTTTGTAGCGCTAAATAGGAGGAATAGCGTCTTCCCGAACGCATCCATAATATCTCTAAACTATGTTCAGATTCCCACCCATGCTCCTCGGGCATCATGTCATCCTTTGTGTTTAACGTTCAGTACATAATATGGAATGATACCTAGATGACTCGAATGAGAATTTGAACATAGTCTAGACACATTCAAGGAATGGAGGAATAAAAGGTAGAAAAGGATGCACATATTGAAGTGTAGGTGCACTCTCTTATACATGCACAAAACGAGAGAAAATCTGGATCACAATAAGTACGTCCTTTCCTATCTGAACTTTACCCCCACTTCTCGAATTTTGGAGAATGCTTAGTCTACAGGCGATTTTTGACGTGATTCAAGTACAGTAATCGAAATGTACCAAACTATACTAAAACATTCTTGATCATATTTGATCATTAATAGAGGCGAAATTAGCCGTTTAATTCGTGTCTTATTTTCTGTCTTTTCTATTATACACATATTAAGTTAGAATTTATATTAAGAAATTATTTTTAAAAGAGCATCGAGCATTCGTACGTATAATAAAACCAATAATTTTAGCGTAATAGTTGTAATCTCTGACTAAAAGATTGCAACAGATTTTTTTTTCTATAGTTTTCGAAATACAGGCCTTACCGAGCGATTGGTTTTTACTTACGGATCCATAAGTATCAATCGCTCAGTGAGCAGACTGCATTCTGAAATCCATTAAAAAAAAAGTGTTGCAACCTTTTAATCGGCGAATATACGTAGTTATCAGAATAAACTCCACTTCTACTAACATCCAATAATAACTCATGTAATAAAGAAGAGGTGTACTCGTATATCAAATTTAGATTCGTTCTGCGTATATATGGCGTTAGAACAAGTCACCTTCCATAGAAAATGATAATACAGAAAACAAAAAGAAAAAATGACGTATCACAAGTAATATGTTTTTATAAAAAATAATGATATGCAGCATTAAGGAATATAAAATAATTGCAGTAAAATGTGAAAGTAAAAAAAGTTTTTTTCGTTTTCAAAGGATAGTAACATTGCTGTAAAAATGTATGAAAGCTTACAAGGAGATTAATCTCAAAAGATATAAATGTAGATATAACAGTGGTAGATATAAATGTTATTAATATTTACAAATTTTTTTATATTATATTTTTTTCTAATAAATTCTAATAAAGTATTTTTTTATTTATTTATCTTTACTCTTTTTCATATGTATGAATAATTTAATAATTTAATAATTATTACTATTAATTAGAAAGGATTTATAAAAATTATTATTAATAATTATTAATTATAAAATCACGATAACAGTTCTCAACAAATTAAAGTCATTTTTCATTTTCTTATTTAAATTATATGATTATTTTGAGTATCATAGAAAAAACGCTGATTGATTGATTTATTAATATGACCAATCATTTGTTCCATCATCCTCATTGGATGATCGTCTTCTTGCGCACTTCTTTATTATATAATGCACACCTGTTTTCTTTATTAGACCATATATAACCTTGGTACATGTATCAAAGAATCGCCAAAAATCGCCAAAAAAATTTGCAAAAATTTTCGACTATCTATATCATAAAAATTTGGAGTTTTCCTTACAAAAGTATTTTAAAAATGTTCCTACGAGTTTTGTTTCTGAGTTACTCGCGGATTAAAAAGAGCATTCTGACTATTCTATTTATTATCTATTTATTATCTATTGACTATTTTTGATTGCTCATAACTCCTAACTAAAAATTATCGTACAGTAATAAAAAAAAAACAGATTCTTAAAGCTTGCTCTATGGAGTAATATAATTGCCAATTTATAAAAATAGAATATATATAAAAGATCCTGCACTAATCTTATGCAAAAACGTCTTTTTGCGAATTTGGCTAATTTTTGGATATGTTGTAGTTCTCTTCATTCTGAATAAATGTCTCAATAGATACTTGAGTCCTTTCTTATGAGTTCTTTCCGCGTTAAGCGGAAAGCAAGCCTTGAAAGATCCAGATTTAATATGTACAAATACTGTATTTGTACATATTAAATCTGGATCTTTTGAGCTAAAAATATGACATTACTTTTTTTTAACCATTGCGCAATAATTATAAGAATAATAATATTATAGTTTTATTCTAATTTGTATATATTTTACATTTAAAAAATTATCATATCATTCGATAGAGCAAAGTTTCAGCTTTAATTTGTTTTATTAATTACGATACGATGATTTTTAACGGAGTTGTGAGCAAATCAAAATCAGAATGCTATTTTATTTAATCCATGTAACTTGGTAACAAAAAAATCGTAGGAACATTTATTAAAAACAAACTTTTAGGAAAAATTTTAAGCTTTCAGGTAATTGCAACGAATATATTCTGTATATAATTTTAAGCTAACAAAATACAAATAGAACTTTTTCTCCGACTCAATAGTAGTCCATAAACTAGTAATTTGTACGACGAAACAATGTGGAATTCGCAAATAGAGTAAACCTTAATTCGGATCTACGATACTTCTACCAAACGCTTTTTATAAATAGAGCGGACTAAACTGAGTCAAAAAGTATTCTATCAGTTTGCAATTTTCGCAATAGTTAACGAGATATTAATTACTAAAAATTGCCGAATATTGGTCTTCAATAATTTTTCACTCAAATACTATCAACTTTACAGAAAAACAGTAAGAAACAAAAATTACTTATTCTTTTTCTTCTCATAAAAAATTCTCATAAAGTTCTGAGAATTTTTTCAGAATCGATTCAGTTTAGTCCGTTCTAACTACAAAAAACATTTAGCAGAAGTCTCGTTGGACATCTGTATAATAGGTGTCTTAAGTCATATGAATAAGAATTGACCAATTACAATTGAATCAATTAATCTCCGAGAAGAATAATTGACTATGATTCGTCTATTTCTTAAGACCTTAAAAATCTATTATAAATTCGGGCTTAA
>Ga0157363_1003970_pt1 | contig 13538 bp, 8 predicted proteins | sample AttsexASBM1_FD_111477 | JGI IMG/M metagenome (GOLD analysis project Ga0157363, IMG submission 111477) | Fungus gardens microbial communities from leaf cutter ant in Ribeirão Preto, State of São Paulo, Brazil - Atta sexdens ASBM1 | ecosystem: Host-associated > Fungi > Mycelium > Unclassified ...
TGCGTGCGTGCGTGCGTGCGTGCGTGCGTGCGTGCGTGTGTGTGTGTGTGTGTGTGTGTGTGTGTGTGTGTGTGTGTGTGTGTGTGTGTGTGTGTGTGTGTGTGTGTGTGTGTGTTCTGAGTTATCCACTTTCTTTTTTACGTATTAATTTCAAAGTATAAAATCTGATCTACAATTGCGTAAACGTAATTGTAAGTGGTCACAATTAGTTATAACCATTACAGTCGGATATTCTCCTCGTATTCAAGTGTGGTTGTTCAATTTTTACAACTACAATTACGTTTACGCAAGAGGACTTAAGATCGCTTAAAAGACAGAGATGCAATGTCTCTTTCTCATGGGGATTTAATTTGATCGTTTTCTAGGCGCCGGAATGGTCGCGTAAACCGAATAATACAACCGTGATTCGTGTTAATCAGAGCTCGAACCAGAACCAGAATCATCGGCCTATACTGGGCGGGCAATATCATTTCAATCCGCGTGGCAATTACGATGATGACATCGACAACGAGCCACTTTACGACCCCGTGGCGCCCAGGATCGACTATGAGGTGCATGATTTCGACGCGAATCCACGAGACGAAGCTAATCGGCGGCTGGCTTATCGGCGAGATAACGCGAGGCAGCAGGACGTAATTTATGACGGGCCTGCGGACGACTTACCCATGTATCATGGCTCCAAAGTAAGGAGATCTACTTTCGTTATCACGCCATTTTTCATCTTGAAATGTTGCCTCGTTAAGTAATCGGATAATTAAATATACAAGCAAGATATGTTACGTGCCGCGAATAATTTTCTGCATCAGGAAAACGACCAAACGGTCGGCAATCGATTGACGGATCTGCAACTCATGCAGCGACAGAGCGAAGCCGAGAGGAAGACGATAACGACCGTAGAGGTGCATCAGTCGGTTTGTCCACCTGCACCTCCGCCGCCGCTTCCTTACAAATGGCCAGCAGGTTTGACGGCTTTTCTCGCAGCATCGTTAGAATAATAACTGACCGCGTTTGCTCGAGCGCTAAGTCGAAGGAAGTCCTCTTTCCGCTATCCATTCGTTTGAAAACATAAATATTTCTTCACTTTTTTTAATAAATAAAATACATATCCTCTCACTAAAAGAATTAAAAATATTTTTACACTGTTCTTTCTTAGATTAATAGAGACGTAATTTGATTTAAAGCTTGTACATAACAAATTAAATTAAGTTAAATTAAATTAATAATGTAATTTAAGGCTCAAATAGATTATAAATTAAATAAAGAATTGAAAACATTGTTTTTATACATGAATTTTATTATTTGTATATATATATAATTTTAGCATATAATTAGCTTTGGCTCGTCATTTTTTTATATTAAATTTTTTAATTTAATATAATTATTAAATTAAATTAATTTAATAATTAAAATAATTAAAATAAATATTAATTATTTTTTAATTTATATATTAAAATTAAATTTGTATACTTGTATATTTTTCGATGTTTTTTTTAAATGAAGATCTATACTTCGAATTTAAGAAGATCATCTACTTCTATATAATGTTTTATATTACAATCGCGAATCACCGTGTATCTACTATTACAGAAACTAAACCAATGAACGCCATGGGCATGCAAATGGGCAGCACTATGTCAATGGGCAGCACTGGCTCGACAGAGACCGAATCAAGCCTTGAGTCGTCCTGCAGCAAGGATTCCGCGTCGACGTCGTCATCTCTGTCAACATCGTCCTGTGAGCCGGCATCCACCATTTCTTACGGATCGGCGATCGGTGGCGGATCCTCCAGTGTTACCAGCAAAACGACGGAGACTTCGACAGCCACATACGCGACGCCGCGTAAGGATGTCGCCAGGACATCTCCGATCGCCAGCACCGATCTAAGCACCGCCATCACGCAGGAGTTGCAGAGGCGAGCGCAGCAGGTAAAATTGATTGACATTCAAGATAAACTCACGTATCTCGGATTTTCTTCTGTGAGATAAGATCGCTAAACCACGAGGATTGAGAGTAAACATGAAGTAATTTCCAATATAGTTTTTATAATGCATTCTTATCGTATGTATTATTGCATGATTGCAATCAAGATGCTTCCTGTCTTCTCTCTCGTTGAACGTAATTTTTTCGTAATTTTTTAATCTTTTTTAATCGTTATTTTGCAGCGATATCTTTGCCATTGGTCTGTTTATCTATGATATCTTTTATATTTTATATTTTTCATATCTGTCGCGATAGAAATTGATGAGCATTATCAATCAGTTGAAGTACCTCGCGACATAATGTAAAAAGTTTAATCTTTTATCCATGAACTAGATTATAAATCTCATTAAATAGTTAGAAGTTGTTTTCCTCGGTATTAACTTCTTCATTTTTTTCTATACAGATATATTTTTAGAAATGTTGAAATTACGTTCTCTATGAGTATATTTATTATTTTTATTTTATCTCGAGTAATTATTAATTGCCTTTAATAATTAATATTTTTAATTTATCGTTATATTTATTATATTTCATTACATCGCGCATTATTTTTCTTTCTCACAGAGAATGAATAATGCTGCTAAAGCAGAAACATTAAAGGAAAAGACTCCGGATAATCGCAAACCTCAGAATCCTGAAACTCTGAGATCACAGGAGCAAAAAGTCACACATGATAAGGTCAGTTGCTTATAATTACGTATATATAATTAATTGCACATGTATAAGGAATCTATAAATCGTGTGCAATCCAGCCTTAATTATTATTATTTAGAGCTGATGCCTCATTACAAATGCATTTTTATTGATAAACGTTTTTATCTTTTTTATTTCTAAAACTCTCTCTTTAGTATGTAGCGAATGAACTATATGTTAAATTCGCACTAATATCGTTATACACGTTCTGAATATTTTTAATCTGCTGACTAAACTCAAAAATGTCTGCTATAAAATTGATATTTTATTTTTTTTTTGTTTTTGTTTTGTTTAGCTGATGGAGGAATTTAAACGTGCACACCAAAAGATGTTCAATTCTGCTCAACAAAAAGTGCAATCCTTGGAACAGCTGCCCAAAGAAATTCAGGAGAAGGTAAAAAAAAATTAATTCATTTTACGTATTATTTAAAAATTGCGCAACTAAATTTTGGGATATAATAAAATAATATTCTCTCAACTCTAAATTTCAAATTCTAAAATAAAATATTCTTTTAGTACTTTTTGAATATGTTTTTACGTTGTAATTTGTAACTACTATACTGATCTGTATACAGAAATAATTAGTCGTGAATTTACTTTGCCATGTGGAATTTGAAATACATGGAGCTCCAACTTTCATCATGCGATAACAATAGTCTACCTGACGCCAGTCTGATGTACTGTTCAATGATAAGCGTATCTTTCAAACCGATTAATGACGTAATATATTGCATGTTATAATTGCAATCAAGTATTAACAACATGCATAAATCGAGGTTGCCATAATGTCAGCAATAAATTAAATTGATCTTGCAAAATGAATCAATTTTAGACGAAACGTAAATTGAATTGTAAAAAGTCAAACTAATCAAAATTATCAAAAGTTATCGAGTTATCAATAAGTTATCAAATATTAAAAAATTAAAAGCAATTGAAGTATAATGCAAGGTTTCACTGATATCAATTACTATAATTTTCCGAAGGTGATTGTAATTAACAACGTAAAATTAACGATTGCGCGCGAAAGCATGATATATAATGCGCTCGAAAACAATAGCCGTTTTTATCGTATATCAAGTTAATTTCGCTTTAACGAGATGTCGAAGTGAATAGATGGCGAAGATATGAGATCTTTCGACCCGCATTCATCTTTTTCTTGCGAGTATTTTCAAGGCGTAGCTAACTGGCGGCTCGAATAGCGAGTTTTTAATTACACAACCGCTAAGCAACGATCCGGCGGTGCAAACAGATAAGAGCACGAAATTATGAAGACTCCGGAATAGTCATCGTCGGTGTGGCATATAGACTACGTAATCATCATGTACGTGTGCGTGCGTGCATGCGTTGCTGACGCGCCGATATATTTACTTGTATGTATACCTGTGGTGCACACATTGACTGCTCGGTAGTATTGTTGAAACGTCGAGAGATAGCGAGCAGTTTGCACACCTTAAAGTCACGTATGTTCCAACATTTTGTTTCAGTTCTTGCATTACCACGCGGCAAGTAAAATGTACGAGCGATATCGCAGATAGACCGCGTTTGATCGCGGAAATAGTTTATACGTAAATTAATTGTATTAACTCGAGAGCGCATTACAAGATCGTTTTTGACGTAGAAATATTTATGACAGTTTAATCAACGAAATAATAATAATAAACTTGCTGCGGAAATTAATTAATAATAATTATTATTCGAAAACTATATTCAAAACCAAGCGGTAGTGTCTTCTCGAGTGTCTTCGGATTGCCGGGATAATAGGAATAACGGGAATGACTGTCTCTCTAGATTAAAACGTGTATCTCTAGATCATAGTATGTTGCAACAAAGTGCTTTCGTGCGCGTATATATTTCTCATTTTTCGAAAAGAAATCCGGATATTATTTTCTTCGAGTAGAGTTGAGCGTGTATCGTTGATAAATCATTGTTTTACTTTTTCCCGCGAGCAGGTGACTGTTACACAAGCGAGAAGGCCAATTGACAGCTTATGTTACCGTCTTATCGTCCATTAATCATCGTTATCGAGACTTTCGTGGATTCATTCGTCGTAAGACCAGCGACGGTGATTATAGCACCGTCACGTCGTGTACGAGGCATCCGATACTGGGAGTTGCAACGCGACACGTCGCGTCGCGTCGACGCGAGGTCTTGTGCCACATTTTTTCCTCACAGCCTCGAACACTGCAGTTTCCTACGAATTGTGGCGGATGTGCAAAATAATAGGGCTTACATAAGAACGCCGGCGTAAGGCGACGTAACGTGCGCTCTTCTTGCGTTCCTTCAGTTGCCCGTCCGCCGTTGTCGTGTCGCGCAATCGGCGGTCCGCGAAATAAATACCGCAAAAACGCGTGATCGCCATTCGATCGTGATTCGAAGAAAATAGCAGGATAGAGAAGTACATTTTGGCAAAGAGAGGAGACAATATTCGTCGAAACATCAATACGTAAAAAAAAATATTTTTATCAATACGACTGATTCTATTTAATTGGTTCTCCGAAAAGGAAAGAAGGAAATTTTATGAAAAAAATTGAAGATTTTTAAGATATTAAGAAATAAGTTCAATGAACACTGCCATAAATAAGATTGTTTTAATGTAATCTATGTATATATTAGAGACAAAGTCTGTTTCGTACATGTGAAATTTAATAGAAAATAATATATGTGTATACCGTTCGATGTATGTATGATGAATGTGAAAAGTGCAAGTAAAAAGAACTAATTCACGTGAAGAGTGTATGAGAATATATGATGTATTAAATTTCTTGTATCACTATTGCTACAAATATTGTTAGAAATATTCAGAATTAAATATGGATAAAAACTCGAAGGCGAATAATACAACCGATTCAGTAAGGAAACAAACGCTGGTCACAATCACTCCTTACAACGTTAGTAATTATATACAAAACAATCAGCGTTAATATACAATTAGCATTAATATGCAATTTAATTTACAACTCTAGTGTGTCCAAGGATAGTTTATTGATTTGTGAAACATTTAATATTTTATTGTCGACAAATTAAGAATACATTTTGAAAATATAACATATTCTATTTTAGAACATTCTATTTTAGAACATATATCTTAATAATTTTTAATCATAGTTTTTTTAAATTACGCGTAATGTGCATACAGAAAAACACATATTATTATTTAAATATTAATTACTTGTTTTAAATTTTAAAAATTGATATTTTCAAATCTACAGTATATAATCTGAATCTTAGTAAATTTAATACTTCAATCAAGATTATTAAATTAAAACTTTGATTTGTTTATATAAAGTCGCTTTTCAATAAAATTTTATTCTTTGAAAGAAAATAAATTTATGTTTTGAATACATAATAATGAATTTTTCTCTTTTTAATAAGTAAGTTTAAGATTGTTATTAAGAAAATATTCTTTGTTAAAGATAACCGTTATTTAAAAGAAAAAGAGTAAACGAATTATTTATAATTTTTCTTAGCAATAGAATGACTTTTATGTGTAAATCTTTTTAATATCTAATTTTATTTTTGCACAATGTTATAATTTTAAAAATTATATACATATATAATATATCCAAACATAACAAAACTGCAAACTTTTTATTAGAACGATGTAACAATATATTTTGTTACATTCTCAGGAACAGCAGAAGAGAATGCTCAATGAGACAACGGTGTCGACAACAGCAGGTCCTCCAGTACCACCGCCAGCGCCTCCGCTTCCGCTTCCTTCTAAAAATCAGAACAGTGACGACTCAGTGGAGATGCAAAGCATTGAATCGTTCAAATTGAAGGAGACGCCCAATACAGTGCCGAAACCACCACCAACGTACTTCCCAGTAACGAGCCCTTCCTCGACGAACAATAGTCCGCGACACGTTGGTACTGCAAGCAAGATTCCCAAGGACATCGCGACGAGTCCTGTTGCGGAACTTGCAAAGAACTCGGCTGCACCGGTCTCGCCGATCAATAGCGCTCAGCCTTCAAAGTTACCCAGTGGCAAGGTGGCTATCAGGATAGGATCATACGAGGGTGAGACGAAGCAGCCATCCAGGTTAGAATTCTTGCCACAACAGCCGAGTCGCGACAAAAACGGCGTTGACGAGTCGGACAATAGCCCTGTCGTATCCAGGTTGCAGAACGAGCTTGCCGCGACGCTGCAGAGATCGAACCTCAGAAGAAAGACTGAAGGCGTAAGCGATACTAATAAAACAAAATCGTGAATTACCGCAGAATAAGATTAGTCATACGCTCAGAGAAAAACATAATATGATGGCAACTATAAAAATGACAACTATACAAGTTTTTTATATAGAATAAATGTGTGTGTGTGTGTGTGTGTGTGTGTTTGTGTGTATTAGGTGTGGGAATAAGTTCGTGGTGTTTTTTTAATGTCATCTAACGGGAAAAACGCCACGAACTTTTTCCCATACCTAATACATATTATGTTAATTCTTATATATTATAATATATATCTCTAATATATATTATGTTAATATATTAATTCTATATTTGTATATATTTATATATAAGCTTATATAGTTGTCACTTTTATCTAATTCATTATTATCATATCTTTTTCTAAAATTTTTTGTAAAAAATAAATCAGTGGAAGAAATTAAAACTTTTATCATTATAAATATTTCGACTGCATATTTTTTCCTGAACATTTCTGGAATTTATCGAATTATTTAATTGTCAATTTTATATAGCATTTTTTATTGTAATTCTTTCTAAAAAAAAATACGACATTCCGAAAAAAAAATGAGAACTTGTTTTTGCATTTTAGGAAAATCAGTCGCCCGTGAAGACTATTCATGAGAACACAGCGACATCCAGCAATGAAACAACGAATCCAGAACCGAACAAGCTTCTTCAGAGCAACATTGAGAAGCTTGCTTCCGCTCTCAGCAACAAAGTCACCATTAAAGTGAATCCGGAAAATAGTAGTCGATAAGAATCGAGTCGAAAAGACGTAGTAACAATCATCTTGTATCTTCGTAAATTTTGTACATTTTTGCACGTTTCGCTAACCATTTCGACTTAATTATATAAGTGAAAAGGCACTCTCCCTATTGGCGAGATTCTTTTACACCTACATGTTTTTATATCTTATTTATTATCGTATTATACACCGAAAGTAAGGAGCTAATTCTTATTAATCGAGACGAGGTTTCACGACCAGTATTTATCGCGTAGTCTTAAATGTAATCTATTGCGGCTATGTACGAATCTTAACGAAAAATTCGACGAAATGTTGAATTTTTAAATAAAATCGACGACACGTAATAATATAATAATATTTGATCTTGAACCTCTTATCGATTTCCTAAATTAATATACGAAATCCATAAGGCATTCAAGTTTTTTTATTAATTAAGATTAAGAACATTGTGGCCATGATTAAGAATACCTACGAATTTTGTTACGAATTATGGACATAAACATAATAACCAAAAAATATTAATTTTACGACTTTAATGTTAACCCTTCGGAGCTGACACTGGATCTATAAGACTCATTTAATTAAAAAGCACTAATTAATTTCAAAGAAAATGATATACTCGTGTAAAAAAGTAAAAACTAAATATATTTTAACAAGAATAATTTAAATTTGAAACATAAACGTTAAAAAAATTAAATGACATTTTTTACAAAAAGATTTATGATTATGAGATTATGAGATCTCTCCATTCCTCTCTCAAAAAAAACGCGCGTGCGTGATACGTAAAGTGCTTAATTTTGAAGCATTTGTCTCCATAGCACTCGATTTTGGTCAACCTCAGAAGGTATTGCATAAGCATATTTAAGTATTACACACTTATTATTTTTTAGAACGTTTCCCGAGAAGCGAGAAGTTGTCTGTGAATAATGACGGTACGCATCTTCCCCTGACGTTTCGATCAAGGAAGTGTTAATCCAGCACGATTAGGTACTGGGAGGTAAATGAGCGCTTTAAAAATCCCTCGTTCATGCAGAATCTCATAGATGATTCGTGCGGTGCGATACCATCCCCTTCCTCGCCACGCGAGAGAAGCTATCCATGAACGCGTCACGTGGAACAAGATTGTCCGATCGGTCGCGGGGTAACAGAATACACAAATTACTGCTGTCGGAGTACCACGAGTTCTCTGAGACTATTTTGGTGGAGTCGCCGTTCGCGGAGACCACGAGAAACGGACGAGGGATTCGTCAGGTCTCTCTGGGTCTTACACCGACTAAGTTGATCGTTGCTGCCGACATTCTTCAGACTAATCCCGGTTTCTTTTGCCCGTCTTATATTGACGCTAGTATTGAGAGCTTCGAACTCGTATCTGTGTATCCCTTAGAATATGTTACGCTCAGTGTGTTTAGGAGAAGACGTCGCAGGACTCTGAAGGCAAGGTATACTCCTTCAGACAAAGGGGTATAAAACAATAGTCTCTATTTTTTCTTTCCTCTTGCAGAGCCTTTACACTCGTAACTCTTAACAATAGTATTGATATCGTTACAATATCATTGCGCAGATAATATGGTAAAAAAGCTGTACAATGATGATACAACAATGGTTGTTCCAAAATTTATTGTGCAGAAATATATATTTATAGTGCAACGTAAACTATAAATTTTCAATGCTGACAGTAAATTTTGGAACATAGCCGATTTTAAAAGTTACAAGATGGGAGCCCTGAAATTGAAAAATACAAAGCAAATACTTTAATCAATTTTCTCTTAAAGAAAGTGAATTTTTACATTCGATTTATCTTAGATTTATTGCCCTAGATTCATTGACGGTCGAGTTAATTATTACGAGCTCGGTGGTGAGCGACGTAGGGTTCCTTGGAAAATCTGGTGCGAGCAAGTACGAAGATTACTGACATACAAGACAAACGGTAGCTCGTTGTCTGAAACGACAGCAGCGAGCTCGTCGAGCAGTAGCGCCTTATATTTGCTATCATCTGAACTAGAAATCAGGAGTAATCGCAACGCGAGATGCAAAAGATCGATATTCAGGTGATGATCGATGTAAATTAATTTTTATCTTTTTACATTACTTATATTTTTCGCGAATGTATTTAACAACTAAATTTATTTTTAATGGGCGAATTTAGAGTCGATTTTGTGCAAAAATGTTTCAATTCTTTTGACATCATGTGAATAATTGTAATTAGTATTTATGGGTTCAGTGAATCTGAACATTGTCTTCAACATATATTTTGAAAAATGTTCATAATAAATTTTTTACAACCTCACAATAATTTTAAATTACATAATCTTATTTTTCGGATTTTGATCTCCAAAATGAAAGAGATCGTTTAATTATATTAATTTCAAACAAAAATACATTAATTTAAAATACATCATAAATATTAATTAGGCAATTTTTGAACGAATACTGATTAGTGATAATATCACGTCCAAAAAAAAAATGCGTACAGAGTATGGAGTCATTATGGAGGTGCCGGCGACTATGTTGCTCCAACATGGACCGAGAAGAACTTGTATCTCGGACCGAGTTACAATGAGTTGATGAATGGCAATTACACACCGGTTCCGGTGAGATTCGCTGGAGCCAGCTTGGAGGATCTTAGATACGAGCTAGAAGATCGCACATCGCGTTACATCGCTTGCGAGAAATCCTGTCACAGTTGGCCGTGTCAGACAAAGTTTGATGGTCGGGCAAGATTTCAACGTGCCGGCGGACTCTGTAATGTCCTTTTCGCAAGAAGTCGCAATGTATGTCATTGCGATTACGCCGCAAGTTGCAAAAGTTCGCCTTGCAACGTCTGTCAACTGGATAACAATGTCGGCATAAATGTTCTTGGAAAGCACAGCCGATATCACGGTTAGATTTGCGAAAGTCATAAATTTTCCTTATCTACTTTCCTTAGATACGTTTTAAATTCAAGTTTCCCTAATAATAGAAATTTAACCCATAACTGGAGCGTAACTGGGTACTGGTGATCCCTGGGAATAATTATTTCAATTTTATTCTTCACAGTTTTGTTCTTTTATGTAGACTAATCGTATATTTATGATAATTTCAAGTATTCTAATTTTTTATGTAAATGACATTTTTTTATTTTCTTTATATAATAACTTTTAATAACATAAAGACTTTGAAAATATTTATTTTTAAATATATACTTCTGTTATGGGTTTAAAAAATTGTAAGAACAATAATATAATTTATCGATTAAATGAATCCAATAAATATATTAGAAATGCAAATATTCCAAATGAAATACATTACATTATTAAACATTCAAAAACATTTAGAACGTCGAAACATGTTTTTCGAAGACGATTTCGTAGAGCATGTGGAAAATAAGTATGGCAAACGCCAACAACAATATCAGAATGAACCGAAAGGGACTTTAACAAAAATATCGCGTTTTGGCTTCGGTGTGTCGGAGAAATGCAATTCCGAATTGATTCTGGGTCCTTATCGCGGTGATTCGGGCTACAAGGATGTCATTGATGCTCGTAAGTTGCTCGAGAACGGCGTAACAATTTGGGAGGACAATTGTCGATCCTTAAAGGGTCAGAGACATCCGCGAAGATACGGCTTATCTTCGGCAGCGCATTTTTTCCATGCGCTCGGCCCGTGGTCGGTGCAACCTGGCGAGCGAGAATCCGTGCAGACTCTCAGATCACCGAGTGCGGTCAACATTCGCAGACAGCCCTCAGATCCGGAGCTGAGACTTCCAGTTTCGCGCCGCCAGTTGACAGCCAGCATCTCTTGCACTGCCTTGACACCTAGCGGATCCAATATTATTGGTGCCGTCACTAGAGGACGAGTGATACTCTTCTGGACGCCAGAATATTGGTACAGGCCTCAGGCAGCAGTGGCTGCCTACAGGTGATACAAAAAGAATATTTGTCATAAAAGAATATTTGTTTTAAAAGCCATATAAGGATCAATATTTATTTGCTGTTTATAGATAACATTACACGGATCGTTAAATCTTTATTGCATCCATGTAAAAAAATCTCATATTTTCATTTTAATGTTAAAAAATGTTTCCTAATTTGAATTTGACCATTAGTTTTCAATATTGAATACAATTAGCAAAAATCGTAACACTTAGGTAAGCCAATATTGGATACAATCATTTTATATACAATTTATATTTTAACCAACGAAAGATCAATTCAATTAACTTTTTCTTAACTTCAAAAATTTTAGAATGAGAATTTAATTTTAATTGTCCAATTTCAATTGCATTTTTTCATTAAATAATTTGAGAAGAGATCGTTTGTCGTAAAAGAATTATATATCATTAGATATCAGCCTGTAATCCAGTTATGTCTTATACAAAGCATCTTATGACAGAGAGCTAAGGCATCATTTAGCGTCTCTTCAGAATTTTCGACGCGGGAAGGAGAAGCAATCGAAAGGAAAATTCTTCTACCGACGAAAAAATTGGATATCAAGCGAGAATGACAATACCGAAGTTGCGAGTACAAGAAAATCCAGCAATCTCTTGGACCGTGTGCTTTCTATCAACGGCGCACGCAAACGCGATGGAAAGACGAACAGGAACGTCAATGTCGACGAAGGCACGGCACAATTGCGGAGATTGTTAAGGATGAATCTTCGTATCACCATGTGGGACCTGGATAGCACTACCTTCGCCGCGCAACTCACGTCGATCGATCGTGATCTCTTTGTTCGCATTCCCACGACCGAGATTGAGGCGCTGATCTACCAGAGATCATCGCGCAACGCACCGAATTTGGGTGCGTGGATCGCCTTCAGCCACCGGATCGCCTGTCTGACCGTTAGCGAGATTCTCGCGATTAAGCAGCTCGACATGAGGACTAGGATCATGACGAGATTTATCAATGCCGCTGACAAGTGTCTTGCGCTCGGCAATTTTCAGTCCTGCAGATCCATCCTGGCTGGTCTACAGGCTCCACCGATTTATAGGCTTCGGAGAAGCTGGTCGTATCTGAGAACTCATCACGCCAGCAGGTTTCCTTTCGTTTAAGATCCATTAGAATTTCCTAATTAAATATCAAAGAAAAAAATAATTCCTTTTGATATTTAATTAACAACATTTATCGTAAATCTTTCTTATGAATAAGTTTATCATATATTTTTAATGCACAGTCAAAACATTCTGTTAAATTTAACACATTTTACGTGTCCTCATTCAAATTTAACATAAGATAAATATGTTACGAAGTAATATAAATTATATAAAAATTAACACAAAAAATGTAACATTGACACAATTTGCGTAAGCACATTTCTTTAGTAAAATTTACATTTATAATATTTTGAAACATTTTATTCATTTATCTTAGAATTTATGTTTTAGAATAAATTATTTTTATGTTATTTGTTCACTTACGCATAGATTGTATTATTTTTACATAAAAAAATATTGGATATTAATTTAATACAAGATATTCAAATAACGGAGTCACGTTAAATAAATATTTGATATGTTAAAAATTCAACATAAAAATTTCAACAAGAATTGTTTTAACACAAATACAAAATGTTTTTTTTATTGTACACACGAATAAATTAATAAATTAATAAATAAAACCTGAGAAATACACTTTCCGATTCTTCCTTTGTTAATTACTCTATTTCAAAAAAACAAAAAATGTTTTAGTACCGACAATCATATATGTTTTAGATACGCGACAATGGAGAGGCTGTCCAAGATTTATAAAAGCCCACGATGTTCAAAGTATCGAAAAGTCTGGACCGTAGCAAAACGTAATCCACCTTGTATGCCATACGTTGGTCATTTTCTGATTAAGGTTCTGGGATTAAATAGCCTGAAAGAAATTCAAACGAATTTTGCACCGTTTTTCACAAAGAAACAATTAACCGCACGAATTCCTGGGACTTCAGAGTCTTTGTCTATTAATAATAA
>Ga0157363_1003973_pt1 | contig 13536 bp, 8 predicted proteins | sample AttsexASBM1_FD_111477 | JGI IMG/M metagenome (GOLD analysis project Ga0157363, IMG submission 111477) | Fungus gardens microbial communities from leaf cutter ant in Ribeirão Preto, State of São Paulo, Brazil - Atta sexdens ASBM1 | ecosystem: Host-associated > Fungi > Mycelium > Unclassified ...
ATCTCTCGCCAACTCGCATTAGTCCGCTTTCATCTAAGAATGGAGATAGCGATAAGATATTACTAGAAGTATTTACAATTTCGTTCTTGACTAGTGCTTCGCGATAAAACGCTCGCTGTTGCACTGTTCTGCAATCTAAAGCGGCAGATGTTTCAATGGGGGACAAGAAAGTAGATATTCTGTGCTCCCGGTGAGCCTTAGATAATCTTAAACAATACGCTATGATGCGGTATATTTTGTTTAAATTAGAATGCTTGTTTAGTAAGTTGTCAATGATGCAGGAATGGAAAGTGGAAACGGCTACGCGGATTTTCCTTTGTTCGGGAAGATCATTGTCTAAACGCGGGAAGACACTGGGCGGCCAGTGTTCTTCATTCCATTTTAGAAATTTGGGACTATTCCACCACCTCTTAGCATCGATTAAGTCATAGAGATTTATCCCACGCGACAATGTGTCGGCAGGATTGTCGAGGGATGCGATATGACGCCAGCGTTCGACTTCTGTTAGACGCTGAATTTCACCCACCCTATTTGTCACAAAGACTGACCATCGCCGCGAAGAGGATGTTAATGCAATCGTTGAGTCCGACCATAGATAAGTCGGGCATTGCGAGAGTTTCAAAGACTCTCTAACCTTGTTGATTAAGCGCGCCAATAGTAAAGCGGCCGATAGCTCTAATCGCGGTAATGAAACGGTTTTGAGCGGCGCGACGCGAGACTTTGAGCATAGCAACTTGAAGTGATGGTCGTTGAGACCGAGCTTGGTTCGAAGGTATATGCAGGCTTCGAACGCGCGTTGGCTGGCATCGCAAAATCCGTGCACTTTCACAATTGGCTGATGAACATTGAATTTAACGCATCGAGGAATTTTTAATTGATTCAAATTATCATCTGTTCTGAGAGCGATCCAACGAGTGTGAATGTCCTGAGGAACGGACTCGTCCCATTGGATGGCCAATTGCCACAAATCTTGCAAGATGAGCTTTACGATCACAACGACCGGACCCAGAAGGCCCAAAGGATCGAACAGTTTAGCGACCTCGGAAAGTATGACTCGTTTTGATACAACGTGAGATTCTGTATCAAGTTTGCAGAGAAATTGAAACGTATCCTGACACTGATTCCATTGCATGCCCAGAATATATGAGTCCGCATTATCTCTGATAATGACCAGCACGATCACGATTGTCTATTTCTAATAATTCAGGGCAATTTGAGGTCCATTTGCTTAACTCGAATGTTCCTAATTTTAATAGCTGAATGGTTTCATTGCGAATTAGTTTTAATTCGTCGACTGTATCCGTTCCGGTGAGCATGTCATCGACATAAAAATCTCGAAGGACGCATGCTGAACCGCGAGTGAATTGATGAGCGTGCTGCTCGGTCAAATGCTTAAGGTATCTGGTGGCCAAGAATGACGCGGAAGCTGTACCGTAAGTGACGGTAGTGAGTTCGTACGTATCGACATTAGCAGAAAGATCGTTGCGCCAGAGAATTCTCTGCAGGAGCATCTGAGATGTATTAAAATTTGCCGATACATTTGTATGATGTCAGCGGTGATGACATAAGTGAAAAAGCGGAAACGCATTAAAATTGAGATCAAATCTTGTTGAATGGTAGGTCCCACTAGAAGCGCATCGTTTAATGATACGCCGAAACTACTGCGACAAAATGCATCGAATACAATACGGATTTTCGACGCTTGCCCGATCGTTTTGAAGACGCAATGATGAGGAAGATAAAATGATATTGTTTCTTCTGCAATGGATGGCTCCATGCGTCGCATGTGTCCCAGCGATAAATATTCGAGAAACGCCGCGTATTGAATTTTAAGAATAGGATCGCGCTTGAAACGTCTCTCGATGCCCCTCAATCGCTTGAGAGCAGACTCACGCGAATCGCCAATGTTATTTAACATTTGCTCTCTGACTGGAAGCTTGACTATATATCTACCCTGAGAATTTTGAGACACGTTGTCTAAAAAGTGACGCTCGCAAATGTTTTCCTCCATTGTGTAATTGTGTGATTGCGTGGAGATGTCGTCCAGGCACGACTGACATGTTCGTGTAATTCCGCATTGGTTACGGACGCGTGAAACGAGTGGACCTTTGCGGCGGTCGATATGGTGCTGTTCAAACGACCCGCCAAAATCCAGCTTAGTTGTGTTTTTTGGAAAGTTGGAAGCTTCGAAGACTTGATTTGATCAAGCATATCAGATTCCAAAACAAGGCCGCACCGATTAAAAGATCAATATCTGATGATATGTGAAATCGCGAATCAGCTAAACGAATGTTGCGCGGAAGATTAAATTTGTCCTGTCTCAAAGAAAACGTCGGAATTTTGCCAGTAATCCGATCAGTAACGATGCATTCGATAGCCGCGGTGAACGAGTCGCGATTGTAATTTGATTCCAACTACGTGATTGGTCGAGGTTACGTGCTGTTGACGCCGCAGATCGAGAGACTTGATGGACGCGTTTCTAAACCGAGAGCTTCTACCAATTTCTTGGTTACGAAGTTCGCTTGCGATCTCCTCGATTCAATAGGACTCGACTTGCCCTGCGCGAATCATTGCTGCCGCAGATGAGCACAATCGCAGTCGAAATCATAACTTGTTCGTTATTAGATGATTCTAAAGCATAATTCTAAAGCATAATAATAATAGAAGGAAAGGGAGAGAAGTTGCCTTAGGTCCAACTTCCTTATCGGTATTGTTAGTCGATGGGTCCGCGGCAGAGGGCATATGAAGTAGCGTATTGTGTTTTGCCTAGCAGATCTTGCATTGACCGGAAGTGCATTTACTTGATGCATGAGAAGAGGAGCGCAAACAATTAACGCAAAGTTTGCGACTGCGAATTTCCGCGAGCCTTTGTGATACTGGAAATGCCACAAAATTTTTGCAATAATAAATGACGTGTTCTCCTTGACAGAAGTTGCATTTAGGTTTAACAGTGGCCGCGCACGATGTCCGCTTAGCATTTGGCTGCGACTTTGCCTCGACCTTCCTTGCGGAAGTGCAGCCAGCCCTTGTGATAGACTCGAGCATCTGACATCGATGAGCGATAAAATCTAACAGCTGCTTAAGCTGATGGCAGCTCGTTGCCCGCTAATGAAGTTCGCCACTCGCGTAACGTGAGTGAGTCAAGTTTTAAGGTTAGAAGGTGAACGAGAAGATCATCCCAATGCATCGTGAGACGCTTCAATGCCTGAAGGGCGTGCAAATGTTTTGTGGCGTTATCAGAGAGTCTTCTGAGCTTGACTGCATTTTCCCTTGCCATAATCGGCAAATCGAATACAGCACTGATGTGAGTTTGAACAATCACGCGCTTGTTGTCATACTGCTCCCTGAGAATTGATCACACGACATCGTAATTAGCGTCCGACAATTCCAATGAACTGATTACAGCGCTTGTATCGCCGATGACGCTCATAGATACTGAAATCTTTGCGTATTTGAGAGCGAGGTGTTGGAATGGATAACCGAGTTGAATATATCGAAAAACGGGAACCATTCGTCATATTTGCCGGAAAATGTCATTAAATTTAGCTTAGGCAACCGAATGTGCGTACTACTATCTAATTCGCGAACACTTGAGGAGAAAAGATGGACGCTCGCAAGGCGAAGGGGAAATAAGCTCGCGGATTCTATCGAATAACGCATAGAACGCTTCCTCGAAGCCGTCTCGATCGCAGCCTTCGGACTCATCTAAAGATTCTAGACGCGATTGCACATCATTATATTCCGCCCAATATTGCTCGAGTTTCGCCTTCTGCTCTTCGAGTTGAGCCACTATTGACGGGCACTATTGGTGGCGATTGACTGTACATAAGTTCTGATACGCGTACATGATGCCTTTATGGTCGCGCGCTGTCGCTTAAGTATCGTCGCTTCTGATTGGTCGACCATGAATGTAAATGCGCTCGCATACACGCAACGGACGCGGTGGAGGGAACTTAGTTGGCAATGGAAACAATGGTCTTCCTTACCTTGTTACGCACGCAATTAATCCTAGGAGAGGATGCGATAGATGCTAGATGCCTTCCAGTCGAACGTTGTTGGACGGAAATGTTCCTCTCGCAGATGGTGCGTCGTTGAAGAATGACTTCCGTTGCAAGTCGTCTAGATTGGGCCTTGTTTTCCGCCGTCGATAGGATTCCGCTCGTAAAATGCTGATTCTGAGCCAGGATATGACCTAATATGAGCCGGGCTGTGTCTCTGAAGCTTAGATGCGGATCTTGCGACTGCTTTATTGAATTGTGTGCTGCCGCTGGCGCGATGCTTGCACTGATTGTTGCTACTGCGACGCCTTTCTCATCTCAATGAAATATCCTTATTTGGCTGCCAAATTGCTGCTCGCCACTTCACTGAGGCTAAATACTTGAAGTATCCGGCTCAAAGGACCAAAGAAATGTTGGTAATCTTACTGAGCGCATGAAGAAATCGTAATGGCATGGCCAGATCACTGTCCGAGTGTTTCCCGCGGTATTAATGCTTCGAGGGCATTCGGTCGAGAAAAATGAAATCTTCTCTGCTTTCCAAATTTTTTATTAAAAATGTGCGGGCGAACGTGTTTCACAGCGGAAAGGATCTTAGGGGTAGCGCGGCGATAATTTTCCACGAGACGAGACGCGTGCAGAAGACGAGAAAACAGTTTGTTTTGTTGCCAAGACGATCTGATATTATTTTTTTTAATTTCGATTACGCATGACACATGCGTCATTTAGCAATCGACATCTCATGGATTCATCGATTTTTCATAGATGCGATTAGGCGATATAATTAGACGTCGTGAATCATAGAGATACCGAACAATGTCCCTTTTTCACAGTAATTACATTTGTTTAGAGATTTGAGAGAAGTGAGAATTTGTTATATAAATAAATCAAAAAACAATAAATGTGATAAATTGAAGGAAATAATCGATCAGTAAATACTATTGCAAATTATTTCTGATTATTCATCAATAAAGAAGTAATAAAAATAATCAGTATCGCTAGCAAATAGAATCTATTCAAAGCATAAATTAGGTTCTATATAGTTTGCTTCTATTATGCTATTAATTAAATATTTTTATATGTTAGATAATAATATATTCGATTGTTCGATTTTTTTTATAGATATAAAAATATAAAGGATAAGTATTTAACATGGATAGATTATTATTATTTCCTAACTAACAATAAGTGAATAAATTTCCAGCGTATTATTTGGTTTCAATGTAATTTCTTCAAATATTAATAATATTAAACTGTCAGCGAAGTACGAAATTAATACAAGAATGGTATAAACAATAAGGGGTATAAGTAACATTGGTTCGATCAAAAACAGTGATTCGATCACAAATGTAGCTTAGCGTAAATATTATTAGGCTGTTCTAGATATTGTGGGTTCAAATCTTGGCGATGCGATGCGTTTTTCTCGATTAATATTAATTAATAATATTTATAATGATTAATATTTATAATTATTAATTATAGTTAATTACAGTTAATTATAGTTTATATTTATTAATTATAGTTAAGAATATAGGTATGCAAAACAGTAAATAATAAGTTGAACTGAAAAAATAAAAGTAAATAAGAAATTACAATAAGAAATTACTTTTTTGTTAAGATATAATCATAATCTTTTTATTACATAAACAAATAGTTTTCATTTAAGAAAATTTTTACGTATTAAAAATATATTTTTTTCATTTAAAAAAAATTGCAAATTATATGAACTATTTTTTTAATTCTAATAACAAGAAATAACCAAAAATTCTTCAAATCAAAGAAATCGAGTTAATGTCAATAACTAATAAATAAATAACAATTGCATCCATTTATACGTCAGTGACAAATTTTGCATTGCATAAATGTTACACATGCATTTCATCTCAATACATAATTTTTATGTATAAATCATGTCGTCGTTTTTTATATAAATCATATCGCTATTATGTAACTACTATATTCTCCGTAAATTCACGTTTGACATAACTTTTGACATAACTGTTATGAGTAAAAAAATTAAAATTATGTATGAGTTGCGTATTTTGAGATATATCTGTATTTGCTGGGAAGCCTATATTTTATAGTGCATACAAAATGCCATTCTAGATCTAAAGTTGAGTCGACAAAATTCGTCAATGCAGGTATTTTATCTAAGGTAAATCATAGTAAATAGGCAAGCGTTATTTTAGTTTCAAAAAAAAAATTCAAGTGATATCTTGAGTTAAAAAAAAACATTAAACAAAGTTATTGAGAGTAATCATTATGTCTTATCCTCATCAACAGATATTTTTGTATGTTTAAATGGCAGTAAATATTTTACGGTAATTGATTTATCAACAATTAGAAATAAGGGAATGTTCTAAGGAATTTTTTATTATAAACACTCATATCTCTTTCTATAATAAAGTAACTTACGGAGTTAGTTCAGCACCAGGTATTTTCCAGACAATCATAGAAATTATTTTGGTGGGGTTGCCTAACACAAAGTGCTATTTAGATGATATTTTAGTATACAAAGCAACTTTAGAAGATGTCATCAAAATGTCATAAAAAGTTGCCTCGTTTAAACGAATTTAATATCAAAGTCAACATAAAGAAATATAAATTTTACAATGGAAACGTAGAATTTTTAGGATACATTGTGGATGCGGATGGTGTTCACCTCACCAAAAATAAAATTGAATGTATCAAAAAAGCGTCTTCATCGTAGTTAAAGTCATACGTAGACTTACTTAACTACTACGATAAATTTGTACCAATGTTGTCATCTGTATTAAAAAATTGTATTTATGTAAACTCGTACAAAATTCCAATGGACAGAAGAACATGAAATTTTTCAATTAAGTAAAAACTTACGTCAAATAATATTTTAACACATTATGACCCTAAATTATCTATTTTTATAACATGTAAATGAAGCGGCTATGGAATGGATGTATTAAACCATAAAATCAATAAAGAAAATAAAGCTGTAATGTTTGCGTCTAATACATTATCTCCAGTCAAAAAAATATTCAAACTTAGAAAGAGAAGCTTTAATTTTTAGAATTAGGAAGTTTCATAAATTTATATTTGGTATTAAATTTATATTCCTAAGTTTACGTTATTAACGGATCACCAATCATTACAGTACATTTTTAATAAGAATAAAGCAATTCCTACCACAGCGGCACGAATTACGCGTTAGGCCTTAAACTTATCAGCATATGAGTGTCAAATTGAATATAAAAAAATAAATTGGTAGCAAATGCAAAACGGTCTTTTTCGTCTACCAATGCAAAATGAAACAGGTATTACAAATTTTATCTATCTTTTTAACGCAATTAGAGGCATACCATTAGATGCTTATGATATCGCAAAAGAAACAAGATAAGACTTATTATTAAAGATTCCAGTATTTTATAGTATCGAGATGGTTAAATGATACAGAGGATGATAATAAACCGTATTTTCAAAAGAGATATTATACAGAATGTCTGGAAATAATCGCTAAATATTTCATGGGCAGGTAGAATGGACTAAACTGATTTGAAAAGTCTTCTACCATTTTGTAAATTTCCCCAATAGTCAACGAGATATTAATTCTTAAAAATAGCCGAATACGCGCGCTCGCCCGGCCTGTCAAATGTATATGCCTACCGATCACTTGACGCGCGGGCCTTGGGAATTCGAGATTGGCAAGCGCCCCGCGTTGCGCACATCGCCGCAAGCCTTCATAACTCGGACGGCCCGCTTGCCAAGTTATCCCCACTCCCCACGGCCCGTGCGCCAAGCGATCGGTAGGCGTATGCACTTCACAATAGTATTCGACTATCTTTAAGGAATTAATATCTTGTTAATTATTGAGGAAACTTACAAAAATAGAGGACTTTTCGACTCAGTTTAGACCGCTCTACCTGCCCATGAAATATTTGACGATTATTTCCAGACACCCTGTATATCGATATAATATAATAGAATATAATTGTTTACTAATGGGACATAAAGTCATAATCCCAAACAGTTTAAGGAAAGAAATTTTAAATCTTTTTTTATGAATAACATTTGAAAATCATACGTACAAAAATGTTAATGAGAAATTATTGGTAGCCCAGTATGTCAGAGGACCTAGAAAATTTATTGGTTCATGCGAGTTATGGCAGTACTCTCCAAATTTTTTTAATAATAATATCTTACATGTACTACATGGGCTGAAAAGTCTCGGGATTTTTCAATACGTGGAATACCATTAGAAAATGAACATGATTCATTTCGAGAGGTTCATCTGTCACTAGTTTATGTATGAAGTTTCATGATATTTCGTTCATTCGTTTACAAGCTACAGTCGTTTAAGTAGCGCTACTTTCGCCTTCGTTCTGCCATCACGATAACGCACCGCCACACACGTCCTTGAAAGCGATGGCCAAATTGGACCAATTATGATTCGAATTGGTTGCTTACCGTATTCTCCAGACTTGGCCCCCAACGACTATTATCTGTTCCCAAACCTCAAGCGATGGCTCCAGGGAAAGAGATTCACATCGAGTGAGGAAGTCATCGCGGAAACTGATGCGTATTTCGAAGGCTTGGATGTTTCGTACTACAAAAAGGGCATCGAAATGTTGGAAAATCGCTATACCAAGTGTATCGCCCTCGAAGGCAACTATGTTGAGGAATAAATATGACTTTACTCAAAAAACGCTTGTTTTCATTAAAAATCCCAGGATTTTTTAGTCCATGTAGTATAGCCAAAACCAATTAACTTTTACAGAGTACATATAGATTTTTTTCATAAATATTCTCAAATTTCGTATACATTCTTAATTTTAGTAGACCGCAAATCAGAGTGTATATAAAACTAATGAGTAACGGTTATAGCAAAAGAAATAATATTAAAATTTGAAAAGATATTTTCGATTATTGATTTAGTAGAATTATCAGACAATGGTCTGCCCTTTAATTCCACAGAGTTTAATAAATTTTGCATAGCTAATGGTATTAAAATTATCAAATCTCCATATCATTCACAATCAAATAGAATTGCAGAAAGGAGAGTACAAATTGTTAAGAAAGAATTAGACAAAAGTTTACTTTTTGAGAAGGGTAAAGAAATAACAAAAAAGTTAATAAATAATCGATTAATAAATAATCAGATTTTTTGTTTACATATAAAACTATTCCGTCAAGTATATGATATCTCTCCAGAGAACATTTTTAAAATTAGATTAGACAAGATTTGATTTAATTAAACCATTAAATATAAGTATAAAATATGGAAGTTGTTAATATAAAAAAAAATGAAACTGTATTTTGTGGAAGATCATGTGTAATAAGAATTTTTAAACAAAATGGGAGAAAGGTAGAATTATTAAAATCCTTAATCCTGTAACGTATACAGGGTAAGTTTCTAACCTGAGATTGCATTGACGACTAAAACCTTTTGAATGTTGTTCAAAATCATGTCCTGAATAACATTTGTCAAGATCAAGATCATTCAAGATTGTTTCTTTTATTTTTACGTAAAAATGAATTTTAGTGCAAAATCAACCTTGATCTCGACAAATGTTATTTAGGACATGATTCTGATCAACATTCAAGAGGTTTTAGTCGTCAGGCGTAATGCTAATGCGTCAGTAGTATTGTTAACTTTTAAGCCTTATAACTTAACAAGTACTTAACGAAAAGATATTTAAGGTAATTATAGTGTTTGATATTTTGCTGTCTCAGGTTAAAAAATCACCCTGTATAGTACAAGTTAATGGTAATATATTAAGGCATGTGCATGCAAATGATATACGATCAGATCCTGGTTTAACTGAAAAAATGTGGAATTATAAAAAAAAGTTTTGATATAGCACACATAGCATGTTGAAACATCATCAACTTGTAATACTAATAATGATACTAGTAAGAGTCTTCTAAACGTTAGTCACAATAAGAAAATCTTATCGGATTCAAGAGGAAATATCTATCAAGAAGAAGAAGCATCTATCAAGAGAAAGTATCTATCAAGAGGAAAAAGCAACAATCTTAATCGACAATAATTTATCTAGTACACCTAATTGTACAGCGAATACTATCTATTACCACAACTTATCAAACTTCGCGCTATGGCAGGATTACAAAACTTCCCAGGAAATTATTGTTTATAAAAAGAAAGAAATGACATATATTTAGATGATCACAATGCAAACTAGCCTTAAGCTTACTAAAGATATAAAATGAGCTTTAAGTGTGAGAGCGAGCGAGCAAGCACGTGATACATGATGTGTCTTACGGGCTAAATTTGTATTGCATAATAAACAGTCAACTGAGTATATTCAAGTTATCTAAGTACTCACTTAACTGCTTGTTTTTTATATGAATATATTCGTTTGAAACTTTTTCAACCAAAAGTACTGTTTCCATACCTTTAAAAGATTCTTTCAAAATTTTTAATTTACTTTGTACTTTTTTCAAAATATTTTGATCTACTGATTTACTTTTTAAATAAAAAATAATTGATGAATTTACTGAGCTTGCAACATTATTCAAAAAATCATGAGTACTATCTATAATATCTTGTATAATGCTCCGAGCAAGATTAGGATTGGAGTAAAATTTGATGAGAAAGCAAGATCCTATATATATGTTTAAGAATGTTCTCATATGATTTGCAGTCATTTACGCTTTCATCAGTATCAAAATCGTAAGCATAATTTTCATCATTTTTATTATTATCAGTAGTTGACATGTTTTTATTATTAGCATTTTGTACATGTCGACGATAGTTCGATATTACTTTACGAAATTATGGAATGAGATTACATGATGGCCATCCATTAAAATCTCTCAAACATTGGTGTTCTAAACATGTAATTTTCCCTTTTAAATTTATTTTATGATAAAGTTGAATATGAAGAAAAAGTGCTTTTATTGAATGAAGAGTCTTAATGTACACGTTTCTATACAACGAGGATTATTAACGATTCAAATATATGTAAGGCTTAAAAGAAGTTATTTTTTCACAAAATGAAAGAAGTAGTAGATATTACATAGATATATCTTATTCTTAAATAAAAAATTTATATTTTTTTCAGAACAGTATAATTACTATTCTGTCTCTTTTAAATTTTTGAGTTATTTATTAATTTGTGGTATAATTTTATCCCAAGGAGTTTTCAATTCATAAAGTCCTAATTGAAGAAAAAAAAAAGTGAAAGAAAAAAGAAGTGGTTTCACTTTGTGGTGGATAATGTGCATGAATTGCTTTAAAACAAATATTCATAGAAGTCATCAAAATATCTTGCAATCATCAAAACAATAGTAGGTCTCATTAAGCACAACATAAAAATCTTTTCAGCTAGTCAATCCAATAAGCAATAACACAGGTCCATAAAAAAGTACCCTGGGGTGGAAACCCAGCTATTTTTATATATTTTGAGTCGCTAAATACGAATTTGACATTAAAATAGGATCACCCAGGTTAAATTTTCAATCTAGAGCGAAAAAATAGGTCAAAATGGGAAAAAATGGGTCATTTTTTTCGCGCTAGATTGACAATTATTTTTACTCTAGTTACTTAACGTCTTATTTTGACGTCTTATTTCAGATTCATATTTAGCGACTCCAAATATAGAATAGCTGGGTCTTCATCCCAGCACAGGGTACTTTTTTCTGTGGACTTGTGGAATTAATGGTTGAACATTTTTCATGCACTGTGCTTTTAAATAATTCATCAATCTACTAACTTTATTACTAAACGTATATCAGTTCGAGAATAAGATTACAACGGATATCGAATAAAATATATATTGAGTAATGAAGAAATGACAACGAAAAATGAAAATTATTGTTACGTCCAGCAGACTCCCACGATTCTTTTCTTTCATGGAGATCTGGAATTCGTTGAAATAAAAAGACATCTGCGAATAACGCACAAGTTGAGCATTATAGTCTAGAAAAAAACTAAAAATTTTCTTTTCCCACACTAAAAATTAAAACGAAAAATCCAGCATCGTAAATGTCGTTCCGAGATAAATTAAACTCGGTGCTGTGGGCACGAGCCGTGGGACCAAAAGGATATCAAGTTTATGCTTCTTGGACACTGCGGCTAAAATAATAAATATATCATTGGAAGCGTAAGACTGATGTCAAGATACTTTTTAACGACCAACTCATGGACGATTCAAGAGTCCGATCTCACGAGTCCGTAATCACAAAATCTAAGAAGTGACGCTCAGAGGTAGAGTTTTGAGTGGTCTCGTGCTGACGCTGCACATGATTGCACGAGCATTTTCCCATAAATTTTAAGATCATAAAATTTAGGAGAACACTTTTCCACACTACAGACTCCGATCAACATCCCTTTCTCTCCCAAGATCTTGACCAATTTGAGAGCAAAGAAAAATCCTACTAAGTAACGAAACCTATTCCACCAATCCAAATTGGAATAATCAGAAGCGATTAGTATAAAAAAAACCGCGATTCCGCGGCTCTCAAGATGATTTTTCTCTCTGAGTTTGGGGAAGCTGTAGTTGTTAGGATCTTTGAAAAAGACTTCATCCGATTCTCGAAGCCCTTTTTCTCCAGTAGAGTCAGTGCAAATTCTATCAACTTAAGACCAACGACACTGCTTGATTGGAGAATTTGACGAAGCGGATCTGATGCCCCAGCATCCCAATCGATGGTCCCTTTCCGATGATCTCTTAAGTAACTTATTTATCGTTATTGCCAAGTAGTAAGTTTTGATTTCTGCAGTATATTGATCTCTTCTCTTCTTAGATGGTTCTTCTTTAAAGACGATCAAATTTTTAGTGTATTCACGCAGATCTTTGGCCCTTCGTCACCGTCACCTAACGGGGATTAACAATGCGCGCCGACTCACCGTGTCCGCTCTAACTCCGCGGAAAACTCTAGAGAACAATCTTCGCTAATTCAGGCATCGGCCCAAGAACAGACTCCGATCGTTCAGCCTTCAGCCTCGATTCTATCACCGCTATTAGAAATTTCTTATTCCCCTGTCTCTGATTTGTCCCCAGGCACTTCTTTGATGACCTCTCCCATCCAGTTCTCTCCCTGTTTCATATCCGATATTATCACTGATTCAGGAATTTCCCGTTCTACATACTATCCCTTCAATTCCCTCCTGTTTAACTTGACGCTTACTCTCCCGCTGGTCATCTTCCTCTCCTCTTTCATAACGCCTATCAGTTGTTGGAATACGTGTCTTACTTTATTCCTTCCACTAGTGATAATCAGCATCACAGGATCCACTTGCTTATTTTCAGTCCCCATACCATTCCCATCGATCCTTTTTTTTTTCCAATCATATGAGCATACACAACTTTAATCTTCTCCTTTTCCTTCCAAACTCTCCACACTCAAAATAATATCTGTATTACATACAACTCTCTTTCCACACACACACACACACACACACACACACACACACACGCACGCACGCACGCACGCACGCACGCACGCACGCACGCACGAGCGACCTGAAGGGCGAGAGTGCGGATGCCCGTGCGCACGGAAGCACACACAAACGAACGCCCGCACGAACGAACTGCAGAACGCA
>Ga0157363_1003974_pt1 | contig 13535 bp, 16 predicted proteins | sample AttsexASBM1_FD_111477 | JGI IMG/M metagenome (GOLD analysis project Ga0157363, IMG submission 111477) | Fungus gardens microbial communities from leaf cutter ant in Ribeirão Preto, State of São Paulo, Brazil - Atta sexdens ASBM1 | ecosystem: Host-associated > Fungi > Mycelium > Unclassified ...
CTAACTGTTTATAAATGCGAAAGCATTAGGATTAGTGATCAAGAACATAATGAAATGGCTCAGTGAATCTCTTCTCGGGTTCCAATACCCGTTAAATCTTTTACACTCATGAAGGATATATCTCCTTGATTCAATGGGGTAGTTGTTACATAGGCATGAAAAGTCCATGTTTGGTAAAAACCTGAGGCAATATTCCCCAATAGGCGCATGGTTTGTGATAGCTCTAGTAGCTCGGGCACAGAGCAAGTTAGAGTGGCCGAAAGATTGGAGCCAAGGGCCACCTTTGATGTACAACAGTTCAATAGGATTCAAGTCATCATCTAAGAGGTCCAGGAATTGATTTCCTTTACCGTCTGATGCTTGGAATGTCATTTTCCATTGTTTAATGATATCGTCGCTGTCAGTTTTCTTGCAAAAATCCCATGAAGTCTTGCAAGGGTAGGAAGGAGTCGGGTAGAAAGACTTTGAATATTTATTGATGTCACAATGAAATCTCCACTTAAGGCGGCTTGGACATTCCCAAAATTCTATAGTGTTGTCAGGATTAGAGTTGAAAAATTCTTGCAACTCACAAAGAATTGCAATGGAGTGGAGCTGGTAGGGATGGAAGTTACTGTCGAAAATTTTCTTAGCAGCATGAATGGAATCAGTTATGACGATGATCTTCAAGACGTTATCCTTGGAGCAGGCTTGGTTAATGCCACATCTGATGGCGAACAATTCGGCTTCAGTGCTTGTTACAAACGAAGTGTGATGGACGGTTTTGATGAGGGGACTATTCATTGAGTGAATGTGCGATATCGATGTAGCAATGTCATTCTTGATGCTAGCATCTGTAATCACAAGAGCTGTGTGAGGTGAAGAAGAGGTTTGTAGGACCATTTTATCAAGTTCTAGAGCATGGTTATTGACTTTCATTTTTTCTTTTCTGTTAACTAAGTTGAAAGAAAATTGATCAGAAAAATTGTCTATAATGCAGTTACCAGGAGAAAACTCGATACTAATAGGAGAAAAAGATGGAAAGATCCCATGAGACTTGTTGTATGAGTCAGTGAGGTGACCTTTGGTTAGAGTTCTTTGACGATTGGTTAGTGAACCTATCTTGTGTGGGTTTGATGTGGTGGACGATGGGGGCGAGTCATCCATGAGGCTTCTTAGGATGTGGTTGATCGGAAGTTTGAAAGGTCGGATCTGCGATCTTTTGGTGATTTTTTGCAGGTGGAACTTTATAGGGATAATTCCAGCGATGGCTTCAATTTCTTCAGAGGGCGAAGATTTGAAGGCCCCCAAAATCCAGATGGCAGCTCTTCTCTGCATTTTGTCGAGAATTTTCATATGGTATGATAACGGAGTCTTGTTGTAGTACCATAGCTGAAATCCGTAAAACGTTATCGGGAGGATGCAACATCTGTAGAGTAGTCGCTTTTGAAGAGGATTGATACCTCTCGATGAGTTTCCTAAGAACTTCATGCACTTGACTGTTGAGATAGCTTTGTTGGCATAAAAATCGATGTGTTTGTGAAACAATAGCTTGCGATTGAAGATAAATCCCAGGTATCTCCACGAATCCTTGGGTCGCAAAATAGGTCCACCAATTGGGGAAAGGTTGAGAGGAGGAGGATTAAAGGCACCTTGGGATTGGCTAAAATGAAATATTTCAGTTTTCGAGTGTTCAATGACAAGGCCGAAACTGTCTAGCAATTTAGTGAGAACATTATAACTACAGAAAAGTTGGGAGTTAGAAATGTCAAAGGATTTGTTCTGAGCAATAATGAGACCATCATCGACAAAAGAAAGAATGGAAACAGGAATTCTGAGGTTTTTTAATTTGTTTTCTAGAATGTAAAGAAACAGGGAGAGGTATAAGGAAGAGAGGATGGGGGAGAGAGCGGATCCTTGACCGACTCCAACGTTGATGTTGAACTGAGGGGAAGAGAAGTCATTCCACATATACTTGGTTCTTCTGCTCACTAAGTAGTTTGCGAAGAAAGACGTGACTTTAGGATCGAAACCTGCTTTATCTAGGACACAAGTAAGCAGGTTGTGATTTAGAGATGGGAAGAATTGGGAAATGTCAAAGGCAAGAGGACTTGAAGATTTCCCTTTGGACCACCCTGATCGGACTATGTGAGTGAGAGCGACACCAGCATCTGTGGTGGACTTGAATTTCAGGCCACCTAGCTGACTTGGGTGGATAAAGTTGTTGCGCGCAACCATGAATTGAAGTCTTTCTGCGATTACTTTCTCTATGAGTTTTCCTAGAGTATTGAGAAGAACTATTGATTGGAACGCTTTCGGTTGGTCGTATGAAGTCTTGTTCGGCTTGGGTATGACAATCGTAGACGACACCTTAAAGTAATTCAGCCAATACCCTAGGTTGATACAAGAATCAGCGATATTAATGATGTTGGTGAGGCAGTCATCATTTTGGACAATGACTTTCAGATGGCACCATGATAATTTGTCAGGGCCCAGTGCTGAAGAGTCGTTACACTTGCTGATCGCTGATTTGAATTTGGCTCTAGAGAATGAACTCCATTGTTGGGAGGGTTTGTGCTCAATTTCATTGAGAATATTGAGGTCCACTTGTTGATTAAGAGCGGTGTTGAAAGAACTGTGTAGTGCGTTCCATAGGCTATCCAGAGTGGTACATGGTCAGTTGTCGTGGTAGATAGCTTCAATGGCAGGGAGTTTTCTACTTTTGATCCAGTTAGTCAGTTCTCAGGGACCTCGACTTTTGTTTGCAACTTCTTGAATTTTGTCGTCAAAGAAGGACCATTTGGCGTTTTTGACTGAATTCTTGAACTTCTTCCAGTTCTCGAGACTTCTAGCTGATCTGTATTTGTCAAGAGATCTTTTGCAATCATCCGACCACCACTGTTTAGAATGCCTAGAAATTCTTGACCTTTTCGCATTTTTTGTCCAGGCCAGATCTATGATTGATCCAAGTTGGTTGACTGCTCGTTCAATTTCTTCTGTATCCATGATGTTGGACGTGTTCAAATACTTGAAGTTTGAGATAATGTCTTGAACAAAGGCGGTTTCTTGCTCACTTTTTGGTGCTAAAGTAAGTTTCAACATTTGTATTATCTCTTCAGTGATAGGAATGTCGATGATGAGGGGAGCGTGATCAGAGGATAATCGAGATTCCGGGAGAATGGTGTGATGGTCGAGTTCGGAGGATCTGTTGCGGAGGAACATGAGATCTATAACCGAATTTGATTCTCTGGCCATGTCCGAGTATCTGGTTAGACCAGGATTAGTGGGCGAAGAAAGAGCAAGATCAAAAGAGTCTGCTATGATAATTAAATCGTCACTAGTAGAAGAGTGAAAAGGAAAAGAATTGTCTCAAAGGCTGTCTCTAATGTTAAAGTCACCAGTCATTAAAACCACGTTATCGATGTTGACTTCAGTATCCTTCAGATACTTTAAAGCTGTGTGTGATGAGTCAGAATAAATGTTCAGAATGTAGTAGCAAACATTATTGTTGAAAAAGGAAATGAGGTTAATGTCTCTGTGGTTAATAATATCTTTGCGAAGAAGAAATCAAAAAGACGAAAGATGGATGTTAATATAAGAAATGACTCTAGGAGAGTCTTTGTCACCTGACAGAGTTCTGGCAAGCAAAATCCAGTTGGGGTGATGAGCAGATCCTATGAGAGGATCCCCTTTGCAGTTCAAAAAGCTGGGAATCTTTTGTATTTCAGACCAAGGGGGTTCTTGGATTAATATGATGTTGAAGTGGGTCAACAATTTGAGGATAGTATTGACAATGAGAGAATTCTTTCAAACGTTTTGTGAAAAAATCTTGAGGTTTTTGATAATCATAGGGAGGAGGAGCCGTTCACTTCAGAACAAAAAGATTTGGATCCATTGACATGGATCTCAGCGTATCTCTTTTGGTGCCACTTCCTGTTAAATCTGTGCCTCCAGAACAGACACAAGTTGGAGTTGGCTTGGTGGTTGCCATGGCAGTTCAAACACTTGAACGAATGAGGACACAGCTTGCCTTTCTTGGTTTCCAGCCTCGGTGGGTTGATCTTGGGGTTGGCTTTGCAATACCAACCGAATTCTCTGTGGTGTTCTGATTTATGCAGACCATTACATTTGATGTACTTAGCTCCTTGGATCTTGCAGGAGAATGTCATGTGACCCCACTTCTAACAATTTTTGCACTGTGAAACTCCAGGGTTTATGTTGGCTCTTCTGATGGTTGCGATAAAGTTGCTGATGTTGAAGCATCTGTTGATTAACATTTTAGCGTTCTTACTGCTTTGGACATCCCAGATATCAATTCAGACAATGGACATGTCGGATTTAGGGGAGACTTTGATAACTCTCAGCTTTGATGTGAGGGAGATGTTATCAAAGATGTGGTTTTGCTTGAGAATTGCTTTGATGTCATCTGATATGAGTCTTTCCAGAAAATTAGAGTGAGGGAAGAAAAGGATGCTGGTGATCTTGAGATAGGATTTGGATTTGGGTAGGCGAGGTTCATCGACTTGTAAAGAGTTGATATTGTTTGAATTTTTTACATAGTTGTCGATGATGGAGATATCTGATTGTTGTGCAACTTTGTTAGTAATGACTGTTATACTTGAGTTTTCTGAGTGAAGATAGTCAACGAGAATGTCAGATTTGGCGTTTTGCAGATTTCTGTTGATGTTAGCAACATGAAGAGAAGAATTCTTCATGAAGGATGAGATGTTCTCCCTGCTTATGGGGATGATTACTTGTTTTCTTGACGGACTTTTAGTGGTCATCCTAATTCAAGGCCTGGGTTTGTTTTGACTGTTGACGATGCTATTTACCTGATCAATTTTTTGTGTGTTGAGTGATGGGAATGTTTTCTTGATTTTTAGCACGTCTGATGTGCTGACTGGAGGCTTGGAGACTTGTGCATATGATTTTCTGGGACTGGTATTGTTACTCTTGGCAGTGTTTTCAACCAGCAATTTCTTGGGGTAGAAGTACTTGGAGATGATATTAATTTCCTTCCTGGTTTTAGCCGGAAGAGGGGGGGAGGCAGAACCTTGTTAATTGTAACTGGGACCGATTTCGCAATGTCCTTCTTGTTGCCATTGTGTTGTGAGATTGTTCTCAGAGTAAATTTTGACAAAACCTTGGCTCTGAGAGTATTAGCTTTGTTGTCAGTATAGAGAACGTCCCATTTAGCATCATATACCAAAGAGATGAAGTTCCATATGGCATCTCCCATACCATCAAAATCAGCAAGATCATTAATCATGTTACCGTTGACCTGTTTGTTCCTAATATACTTAGCAAGGAAGTTGAGAGACACTTTAATGCTCTTGGAGTCTGACACAAAGTGTTCAATAGAGCTGTGAAGGGAAATGGGGTGGAAGGAGCCACTCCAAAGATTGGGTTCGGTTGGTGCCTGTGGACCGTAAGGAAGCTGGATATTAATGACTTCTTCCTTGTGTTGAAAGTGTGTTGGGGGTGCCTCATTGTGAACATGCAGAGGCCTCGTGTTATCCTGCTGGTTAGCCGCCATACCAACCCATTGTGCTTTCTCTTGCTCTGTCTCATAAGACAGCTCAAGATTCGATACTTCCCTTGAGGGTAGAAAGTCTACATTGGTGTCCATCCTATTGTGATAGGAAGTAGAATGACCCGAAGATACCAGTAAAGATTCTCTAGAAAGATTAACAGAAGGAGAAAGATTTCTATCTCTTATTGCTGAATCGGAAACAGGTCCTTGACCTGCTTGAATGTCCATCCCTATGCTGTTCATAGAAGACATAGTTGAATTAGTAGAGTCGTTGTTGAGGTTCGTAGTTGAAATGTTGAAAAGATTTGTAGAAAAAGATGATGTATTCACTATATTTCCAATAGGCACTACTATGCAAGATGGTGGTAAGAGGAAAAGAAGCATGTGGTGACAGTTTGTGACATCATGCTAACTCCAATCCTAAGTAAAAAATAAGAAAATTAAATTAAATAAAAAAGAAAAGCAAAAAGAAGTGAAAATAAATAGAGTTCACCATCTTTGATTCTGATATTATCCCTTCTTCAAAGTTTCTCTGGAGAAGAAACTGACTTCTATTTTCATCAGTTCCTCTTCAACTTCTTTAAGTATACCTTCTCAAATTTCTCATTGTCCCATCTATATAATATCTTTACCATATATTTCTCCAGTAATTTTCCTCTCCTAAAGTCTCTTTTCTCTGCCAAATCCAACTTCTCTTGTTTTCTCATTTCTACACAAAGTATTTCTTCAAACTTTGCTACCACTTCTCTTATATTCTCTTATTTTCCTTTTATTTAAAATTTTTCCACCTCTCACTCTTCAACTCCATCCACCTCTACTGGTTTGACTTCCTCTACCTACTCTCTATATCATACTGTTCAACTAATATTCATAACTGGGTGAATTTTTATTGAAGTAAGCAGTTGTAATTTGACTGCATTAGTAGAAACTACTTCCTTAATGATATATAGACCAACATATCAGTCCACTAATTTCTTTGCCAGTCTTTTCTTAAATACCAAATCTTTTATACTCAATATCACTTGATCTTTCTTTTTTTACCCCTCTACTTTTCTTTTCTACTTATCTACTTGCTGCTTTATCTCCTCCTATATCTTTTTCAGTATTGCCTCTATATCCTCTTGTATCTTCTTCATTTTCTCTACAAATTCCATCACTTTTTCTACTTTTTCTTTCCTTTTAATATCTACTCTTATTCTTATTTCTCTCCTATAATTTATTATAAATAGAGACACTTTAGTTGCTGAATATGTTTTATTGTTTACTACAAACTCAGCCATTGCTAGCTATTCTAGCCAGTTCTTTTGTTTATAATTCAGAAAGAATTATAGGCATTGTTCTAATTTCTGGTTTATACATTCAGTTTGTTCATCTATTTGTGGGTGGAAAGATGTTGACAACTTTGTTTTGATTCCCAAAATTTTATTCAGTTCCTTTATTAACTTTGCTGCAAACTGGAATCCTTTGTCCAAAATCACATTCTCCAGCAACCTATATAACTTTTATATATTATCTCTAAACAACTGCACTAACTCTTTTACCAATATTCCTTCTGTTATTGCTATGAAATGGGCTATCTTTGACAACCTATTGTAGACTACTAGAATTTCATATTTTTTAGCTACTAATAGCAACTTCATGATAAAATCAACTATCAAGTATATTCATGGTTTTTCTGGTACCTTATTTGCCATTAACTTCTCTGCTAATGCCTTTGTTCTGCTCTTTATCCTCTGACATATATCACAACCATCTACTTCACTTTTTTATTTTTCATTTATTTTATTTTCTTATTTTGAACTTAGGATTAGAATTAATGTGATGTTACATGATGTGACATGGTGTCACACATCTGTTACATATCACAAGTCACAGTCATACAATCACATGTATATCACAGAAGGATATAGAAAATTCCAGAACAATAATATCATACTATATATTAATAGTATAGAGTATATATGTCCTTTAGGATAGGCTAGGTTTGGTGTAGTATGGACCATTAGCCAAATGTATATAAGATAGACACTTTGTACTTGGAATTCCATCAAGTTCTCTTGTGTAATTCCTATATAGAATTCTTTTCTTATCTTAATACTTTGAGGTTTGAATTATAACATCTACATATTTTCCTATATTTTTAGTTACTCCTGGCCACCAGTGGTTTCTTGTCACTAATTCTATCATTTTCTATCTTCCTCCATGTTCTACTGCTAGCACATCATAGTATAACTGGATTATCTCTACTCTCAGCTCTTCATTCTTTGGTATATATACTTTTCTCTCTTTCAACACCAAATTTCTCTCTACTTGCCATTCATCTCCTCACAATACTTTACTTTTGCCTTTTTCATCTCTTCTACTACTCTAACTACTTCTTTGTCCTTTGCTCTAGCTATTTTTATTTTTTCTAATATTTCCACTTTAGATTCTTCTATTACTACTTCTACTAAATTACAAATATATTGTTCTTTGATTAATGTCTGATATTTATTGTCCTTTTCTACACCTACTTTCTAGTCCAGTCTCTTACTAAGTCTATCTACTTTTTTCATTTTTGTTTCTAGTACATGTTTTATGGTGAAATCAAATCTTGACAGATATAATATCTATCAGGCTTGTCTTCTGTTCAATTTCTAAGCTTTCATAAAATATTCTAAGTTCTTGTGGTCTATCCAAACTTCAAACTTGAACTTTGCACCCTCTAATAGATGTCTCCAGTTTTCCAATCTTCTAATTACCACTAATATCTTCATATCATAGATCTTATAGTTTCCCTCTGTCTTATTAAGAGATTTTGAGAGATATGCTATAGGTCTTCACTTCCCATCTTTATACTCCATAGATAATACCCCTTCTGTTGCATAATCTAATATATCAACTTTTATTCTTATTTTTTTTATCCAAGTCCAGTGCTACTAATACTAGTTCTTTTGTAAATTTCAACTTCTGAAACATTTTCTCCAACTTCTCTGTTCAATCCCACTTCTGATCCTTCTTTACCAAATCATGTAATGATCTGGCTATCACTGTAAAATCCTTAATAAAACACTGGTAGTAATTGGCTAGTTTTAAGAATTTCTGTGCATCTTTAACTCCTTTTGGAGTTAGCTAATCTAGTACTCCTTTCACATTCTCTTCTTCTATCTTAATTCATTTAGGTCTGATTATCACTCCTAAAAACACTACTTCCCTAATCTTCTATTTACATTTTTCTGGTTTATATACAAGTTATTCTCTGCCAACCTCTTTACTACCTCTTCTACTATTTCATCATATCTTTCTTCCTCTTCTGTCTCCACAATTAAATAATCAATAAAACTTGCCACTTCTTCAATATTAATTCAGTCTCTTAGAATCTTATCCATTATTGTTTGAAATGTTGCTGAAAAGTTAGTTAGTCCAAAGAACATAACTGTAGGTTCAAGAATGCTGTCTTCCACTCATTCTCCACCTTTATTCATATATTATTATATCTCATTGTAAATTTAATTTAGTAAATACTTTCTTAGTACCAATGTTCTTTATAATATCTGAAATTAAGAGTAAGGAATAATTATTTTTAATTGTCCATTTATTTAGATACTGATAGTCATCTTCTTCTTTTCATTCTTCTTTTCTATAAAAAACACAGGTACCATTTGAGGTGACTTTAAGGGTCTAATGCACTCTTTCCTTAATCATTCTTCTATAAACTTGTGCATCTCTTCTCTCTCTTCTTTTAACAATGGATACACCTTTCCTTTTCTCAGCACAAACCTTTCCTCTCACTTGCTTTCTTTCCTTCTGAAGATATGAGTCTACTTGTGAAACCTCTGAGATACCAATTTCTTGGCTTCTTCTTTAGACTTTGCTGCTTTTTTTTTCTCATTTCAAATCTCCCATTCTTTTGCTACCTTCTTTACTTCCATTGTCCTTTTCTTTTTCAGTTTATTCTTTTTCTCTTCTTCTTTCTTTTACTATTTCTCCTCTTTTTTCTTTTCTTTTTTCTTTTTCTTTCTGTTTTTGCCACACTGACTTCCTTTGCTTTGATCTCCAATATTTACCACACTTTTTTGGACATCTTGTCATCTTCACCTTTCTTGTTCTCTAATTGATTTCAAGATTGTAGTGAGCTAGCCATGATATTCACAGAATTACACTTCATTTCTGTTCTCCAATCATATTGATCTCCATTCTCTTCCTGTGTCCCTGGTAATAAATTTTTTTCTATTTTTTTCTGCTTGGATTCCTGCTTTTTTACAAACTTTAAACTTATAACCAGTCTCATTGCACTATTATTCAACAATACCTCCACTGTTACTCCTTCCTGTATATTGATTCTCTCTAGTCCAATTTTTACTATAACTTCTCTTAGTATATCCCTATTATCTAGGTTGTAGCAGGATTTATTGTTTATTACTCTAAAGAGCATTGCATATTTGTACTAGAACTTAATTGAGGATTATTAAATTCTTCTTCCCATTTAAATTACTAGCATTCTGATTGTTTCTATATTCCAATCTCCTTTCTTATCCTATAATTCCCCTATTTTTACAGTTTCTTACCAAATATCTAAAATCTCTACAGCTGTAACTATTCCTACTATAGTCAACTTCTATTACATATGAGTCATATCTCAGCACAAATGCTGCCTGCTACTGTTACAGGGGTATGATGACCACATTTGTTCTTTCAACTCTCTCCTATTACAAAATGAACTACTCACTTATTTGTAATATCTGAATCTTGGATACACTTTTAGAGGTTTAGGAGTAATTCAAAGGTTCAATAATAATAACAATGATGATTAAGATCAATACAGATGTCAATGATAATGAGGAATAATGATTGATGATTATTGATGATTATTGATGATAAATAATACTATTAAGCCTAAGGTCTAATTCTTAGATACAGAAGTATTTATACAAAATAGTAATGGTCTGTGTACAAGCTGTTTATATTACATAATCAAAACTTGTACCTGGTGGGGCTTTTATCTATCATAGTAGATATCAGGCTAATTTCAAAAGGTAACTAATTATGTTACTACATTGATATACTTATATCTTTATGAATACTGATCTTTATATGATGTACAATATATCATTAGAAACTGTTTGATGAGTACTTTCCAATGCAAGTTCAACCATGTGAATCTGTCTAGCTGTTTATAAGATAATAACCAATAAAACTTTTACAGTTACTGATAGCCTGATATCTTGGTTTTTTGTTATTGCTTTTGTATATCCTGCATATATGTGAATAGCCCTCATTTGGGGCTTTTTAGTACAACTTAGTTTGTGAAAATTGGTTTACTAGTTGTGGAGATACAAGCTGAATAAAGTTTGTAATATCTTTATTAGAGCAAGTACTATTGGTATCTACTATTGGACCTTTTGCCTTCTGGGCCAAACTTGAGGCTGAGGCAATTATTGTCTTTGTGTCTTACAATCAAAGTCAAAGACAATGGACTTGACATTTTTTATTTTTCTTCCATTTTATTTTATTTTTTAGACTTAGAGTTAAGAATTAGCATGATATTATATATAACTGTTACAAAATGTCACTTGATATGAATCAGTGTCACACATCACACATGATTGTAACATAGAACATTATAGAAGATCCTAGAAAAAAATAATGTTATACAATATGTTTTATATATGTTAATCTTAAGGATAATACATGACCCTTTAGGGTAGGCTAATGAAAGTGTAGCATAGACTAGTAATCTAACATATATAAGATAGACAGTTTTATACTAGAAACTCTATTGAGTTTTCTTATATATCTTTATACAAGGTTTTTTTTCTTGATCTACTTTAAAGTCTTGAGATTGTAACACTTACTAGCATTTGATGGTCTATTCAACCTTGGAGCTTAGGCTTCTATTTCTCTTTTTTTCTCAACCTCTTTTCTTTTCTTCTACTTTCCCTCCAATACCTATCCAGATTTACTGTCTTCTTATACTATTGTTCAATGCTTCTTAGAGATTATTCTGTCTCTATCAACTTCTTTCTTATAACTCTATTCATTTCTCTCTTGAATTATTTAACTAACAGCCTTTCTTCATACCCACTTTCCCTTGCTGTTCTTCTAAACTCTTACTATTATAGTAACTACTAGTCAAGATAACCAATAGATTACTAAAGCAAACTTAAAGACAAAGTATCTTATGGAAATTACAAAAAAACTTGACAAGGAGTTTCCAATGTATTCCTACACTATATATACTACTAGTACAAGATTTACTCTAAACTATATATATTGTTCATAAGTCTACCATACCATTACTACAAGATGAACATGCTGCAACTATGCTTTTGATATTATTATTTTAGTTTTGTCTACTATGTTCCAGACCTATGACATCACATCACATGATGCATCATGTGACCATGGTCACATTTCTCTTTATCATTCAAAAAGAAAAAAAAATCAAACTAAGAAAAATAAATAAAAGAAAAATAAAATCAAAATAAAATATCAGAGTTCAAGCATATTATGACACTTGTACAAACTTCTTTATTATCCTACTCCTCTGCTCTACTTTCTTTAACTCTGCTATCTTCATTGTCTTATCATCTCTCTTACTAAATTCTTTCAAATCTACCAAAAACTCCTCTATCATTGTATATTCCTATTATAAATAAGCTACACACTGGTTGTGATTAAATGTATATATACAAAAGAGTGATGGTCTGTATGCAAGCTATTTTTATTACATAATCAAAACTCATACCTGATGGGAGCTGTTATCTGTCAGGCTAATTTTAGAAGATAACTAATTATATTACTATATTGATATGCTTGTATCTCTACCAATACTTATTGCTTTGAGACACATTATATATCATTGGAAACAGTTTGATGAGCACTTTCCAATGCAAGTTTGATTGTGTGAATCTGTCTAGCCATTCATGAGATATTAGCAAACAAAGCTTTTATAGCTACTGATGGCCTGATATCTCAGTTATTTGTTGTCACTTTTGTACATCCCATATATTTGCAGATAGCTCTCATTTGGGGCTTTCCAGTACAACTTAGTTTGTGAAAATCAGTTCACTAGTTGTGGAAATACAAGCTGAATGAAGTTTGTGACAATTCTAATATTTCTATCTCCAAATCCTCCACAATTTTCTCTTTCCAAATATCTGTTGACTTGTTTTATATATACAAGAACACCCATTAAATATGTTCTTTCACTACTATCTCTTTTATCCTTATTCTAATATAAAGTTTACATACTGTCAAAAAATCTAAGATCTTTTCTGTATTCCTATTGAATGTTTGTAGCTTGGCCACTTCTACATTTGACCTGGTGTTAGGTCAAAAAATCTCTACTACTATTGTTGCTCCTACTTTTTCTACTACCAACAGTATTTAGAGTTGTGTCTGCATTACTACAAGCTACTCCTATTACTGCTGGATTATTTGTTTATAATGAATTAAGTCATGTTGACTCATATTGGTGTAAAAAGGTGGGAGGTTGGTAGATAATAATAGTGGTAGTAGTATGAGAGATGTGAATATATAGAAAGGTAAGATAAAACTAGTGCTGATCTCTCCCTTAATATTATATTTTAAACTTGAATCAATTTCTGTAGATGTTAGTAGATACTCTTCTTGTCCCACTTCATACTGTCTACTAGCTACCTAAATAACTTACTACTACCCTAATTAAAAGATAAACAATTTTGTCTTAAGAAAGATATTTTATTTTAGATGAGATCTGAAGAATACTCATCATTCTCCTACATGTACAGATCACAAGTGAACACTGCAGCATAGAGCTCCTATGCAAAATATACAAGTACTTTACTAAACACTACACAATTTAATAATGAGTACATCTAGAAAGGGGCTGTTATGAACTTAGGTCCTTAGGGTTGGATAAAAGAACAACTCTTGTATATGAGTAACACAAGAGAACTTGATAGAGTTCCAAGTACAGAGTAGTCTACCTTATATACTAATCCCCATGGTCTGTGCTAACTACTGTGCACCCTACCCTAAATGACCATGAGTAATACATGAG
>Ga0157363_1003976_pt1 | contig 13531 bp, 5 predicted proteins | sample AttsexASBM1_FD_111477 | JGI IMG/M metagenome (GOLD analysis project Ga0157363, IMG submission 111477) | Fungus gardens microbial communities from leaf cutter ant in Ribeirão Preto, State of São Paulo, Brazil - Atta sexdens ASBM1 | ecosystem: Host-associated > Fungi > Mycelium > Unclassified ...
AATATAAAAAAAAAAACAAGATTTTATATTATATATACATATAAAAATAAAAATAAATATAAATAGATATTATATATATATATATATATATATATATATATATATATATATATATATATATATATATATAATACTTAAATGTTATTATATATAAATTTGCATATAAATATTAAGCACCAAGATCCATTTTAACCGAAAATAAGATTATGTATCTATTATTTCCGAAATTAAGAATGGTAATAATTCTGGCGCTAATTATATAAATATATAGAACATTTCTCCTTTCATCTTTGAGTGATATTTTTTTTTATCGAGATAAAAATGGAAAACTTAGCAAAACGCTGTACGAACATTTGGTATTTCTTTGGTATTTTCTAACATACGATTTCTCTTTTCTTTGTTCCAGGTGAGTGTCACCGGTGTACCGTCCAGTCGCATATATAATTCTCCGGTATGGATCAGCGGTTCGAGAAAAGAACACGTACACCGCGACGTGTAATTTCGCTGAGCATGTCTTTTGCACGAACTCTCCGAGGTCGATTGCCGCAATCGACATCGCATAGTTTCTAACAGCTGCGCCATCGCGCAAGTTCCGACGGGAAACTTTCCGGCACGGGTTTAGCTAATCATCACAATCAAGTACGTACCTTGCTACATATACGTAGATATGATACGCGAGGATGTATCGTTTGCCTTAATATCAAACATCGGCGTAGAGAAATATTCACATTATTGACGTTAAATGGATTAAAACACGAACGCATTAAATGCATGCAGCAATTTTCAAGTAAATGGAGGTGTAATATAGAAATATTACTACGGTACTATATTGCCTTCGTGCAAGATTATTTTGATATTATGAATGAACGGACATGAAGAATTAATTAAACAAACTTTAATCGCTTTTACAAAAAATGTGCAATTGAAATTTGCAATTTTGAAAACAAAATTGAAAATGAAATGTAATGACGGCAAAATTATCTTTTTTTATACGCAGAGATTCTATATTTTTCAAAAACTGCCTTCGTAGACACTGAATTCGTTTTATTATTGCGCCAGTTCGAGTTTTATGCTTCGACAAAGATCAAAGAATTCGAATGAGGTACGAGACAATGAAGCGAGACTATGAAATTCCGAATCGACGCCCCATTCTCAATTGACAAACGTATTTGATCTGGCGAACTTGCTCTTCGAGCTGACGACGACGACGTACCCCGACGAGTTATTTGACGTGTTACGATGATGCTCTGACAAAAGCATTCCGCAAGCTATCGATCGACCTCGCGGAGTCAGTTAGTTAAGATTAATTCGACAAAGCCCGTGTGAGACTGCTTAGCTGCTACTTAACTTTGTGTTTGCAGTTCTGGAAGTTCTCTTAATGTGTATTACGCGTGACTCGCTCTTGTTGTGCGTAATTAAATTCAAGATGCTCTCCTATCTAAAGCTGACGCGGAAATGTTCCTTAACATGTATGAATTTAAGCGAGGAGTATCTAGAACGATCTTATTTTAATTCGTGCATTCTACTAGAATTTGCGAGATAATTGAAAATTAATAACGTGTATAGATTGTTTATAGATTGTTTTAGATATGGTGTCTTTAAATTGACAGGTTAAAAAATTTGATTTATTTATGTATAAAAATATTTCTTAATGATTTTTTTAAAACAATTGTGAAATTATTCAGAACGTAAATATGTATAGGATTAACAATATAGTTTAAATGTATAAACATTAATGGTTTTTGAATTAATGGAAAATAAGTTAAAATATGTTTATTTTTGATCAGATAAATTTTATAAATTTTAATCTTTTTTTGATACGTGATAATCGAATTTTTTAAATAGTCCATGGGATTGTCCGGAAGTGATGAGAGTATACTGTTGGAGTAGATCACGTTTTTAACTTTTTATATGAATTATTACACGGCAATAAAATAAATGAGTGCGATAGCTAAGGATATTGAATCTTGAACAACGTGTTGCAGCAATCCATCTTCATCGCTTGACATAAGCTGTTCCACAATCTTACAGTAACTTAGTCATTGCTTTCTGTTTCGTAGGAATATATATACATATTATACAATATGTTCATAAACTGATACAATTCAAGGAACAATTTTACATAAAATGAATCAGTACACCGTACTGATTCATCCTGTATATCTTCTATGCTGGCTGTAGTGTATTCCACAAAATTCTTTCCTTGTGTCACTATAAATGTATTGTATTTAAATACACAAGAGTTAATTAGAATAATTATAACACCAACAGATTTTATAATAGGTAGGTTATAATAAATACTTTTTTATTTTTAATTTTTATCTTTCATAATTTTATAAAATAAATAGTGTTTTTTTTTTATAAACATCATATTTTATTGAACAACGATGAGAACTTATTATTAGCTTAATATCACTTACCAATATTTTATCTTGAAACTCATGAATTCCAAATAATTAGACTTATAGTTCTCAGAATTTTAAGTTAAAATTTAAAAGAAATACACATTACTAGATTTTGATATTTAGATTTAATATTTTATTAGAAAAAGTTTCTTAAATTGCCGCTAATAATTTTTTTATAAAATTCATTTGAGTTCCACGTGAATGTTTTATTTATTGTATTAAATCCTATGTTCTCTTAATAATGTAACATTTGCAATTACGGAAATCATAATACTTACCAAAAATGGTATACTTACCTAAAAATCGATAGTTCGTGTTTCCGTTAAAGTTTGCATTACACAAAAAGTAAATCCGATCGTACGCACGAGTGAAGCGAAAGCGTTCATTTTCTGATGCCGGTCAGCGTTATATCAGAAAATAACGAGGTAAATCCTCAAATTGATTATCAGAAAAGCATGCGAATAAAATAGCTCGATTGGCTATCAAAAATGCAGAAACATTATCTATGTTATTAGATGAGCTCCTAATTAAATAATTATTCATAATGTCTCTGCTTATTTTCTTTCTAGAATAGTTTCCAATATTTTAATAATATCTCTTATATACTTTTCTTCAATGTTTATTAATATTTGTGTTAAACTTTTTCTCTAGGTCACAAATTGTTAGTTTTATTCTCTCCTAAATAGTTTTAATCCTAAATAATTTTTAATCCTTTAAATTTTTAAGATTCTTAAATATAATAATAACACATTCAAACTTAATTTAAGAAAATAATTTTAAATTTCATCAAGTAAAAAAATTTATTTCAGTTACAGAAATTTTTTAATATTTATATTAAATTTACGAAATTCGGTAAAAATATAATGTATTTTGGAGACTTACATTTACAACAGACTAATAATACTAACTGAAAATTGTTCACTCATTAACTTGAATAAATTCTGGATCGTTGCATCGCAAATTTAATTAAACCGCCTGAAATAAATCAGGGTTTATTTTAATCTTGTGAAATAAGGTAGACAAAAGGGAAACATATCATTACAGTATATCTTGCGGAAAGAAAAGCCATTTTGTTTGAAATAATAGATGAAAATATTTAGATAAACGCTTAGATATTTTCTCCTACATGTTTCTTTTGTCGTTTCTGCTTTAAATATGTGATCAAAGTTTTTCGAAAACCAACTACATGGATTTAATTGCGAAACATTAGCTTATTAAATGCATTTGCATATCAGATAGTTAAACAACAGTTGTTTTTTAGGAAATATATCAAGAGAGTGAACAAATCGCGCTCTTTGTAATCTTCAATCAATTTTATTTAATTTCACAATAACAAAGAAATATCTTTCGCGAGAATGATTATCGAAAGGTTGAAAATGAGCGAGCTTTGCTTTGTTTCATTGTAAATTCGCCATTTCGCTCGTCTTTTCGAGACTTTATTTGTTAACACGACAAGTACAATGACTAAAATTTTAACGTCAGATCTTGTCCCTCAAATAACACGCTGCACTTTGCTATTTATTATATATTCTATAGGAATATTTCGCTAATTAATTAAATATATGAAAAATTAAGTAAATAATATTAATAATATAATGGAATAATCGAAACAAATTAAATGAGATGAACACAATAATACATTATATTTTAACATAAAAAGTATATCTGTACATATATTATATTTATATTCCTATTGTATCTCTTAAATATTATATTACATAAAATTCTCTCGGTTATTCGAAATGGCTCAATTGATTCAACAATGTGGTGAAGTGCTTCTGCAAAATAATTCGCGATGAAGCAGCATGGAGTAGGACTTCGTGAACAAATTAACTGTAAAGTCTTGATTAAAGCTATTTTATAATACAGCTAAAATGGCAACTATAGTCAGAGAAAGTTGCAAGTAATTGGCGTTAACTTCGAATTAGCCATAAGATTAGCCACGGACGTGCCACCGCGGCATCTCATTCGACTGTTCTCCTTCGATTAATCCTGAGAAATCGTAACGATTAAACGTAATTAGAAACCGATAAATGGCCTGCTCGTGCGAGCAACCGGTGTCGGTACAGTGCGAGAAATAGGTTTAATCTCGTGATATCGTGAGTGTTATTTTGCGAAAATTAGCATATTTGCCCACTAGATAATTACAGCTTTCAATTGGTAGTTCAATGAACCTACAGATAATATTAACTTGGAAGTAGTTATCTAATTTTTTTAATGTAAATGATTACCTGAGATGTTTTTATAATAATGGATTAAAATTATTGTTATTAATAACATATATATTATTATTGATTATTTTCCGATTTATTAGTATGTTATTGGTATTTAATATTACGATTCATAATTTTATAAAAAAAGATAAATAGAGAGAAACTAAACAAATATTAAGCAGAATAAAAAACAGCTTATTATAACAGTATTACTAAAATATAAAGATTTTAATTAATATAATGAAATTTTTAATTGCGAATTTTTATTAAAATTGTTATATTTAAAGATTTTTAAAGAATAGTTATTAGAAAAGAAAGAAAATATATTAATCAATATCCATACAAAATAATATTTTACAACAATTCTCACTTTTTCATTGGGATATAAAAACATCCATAAGACTATTTTTGGGATGAATTTGTTGAATTAATGCAAGCACTAAGGTCGTTGAGAACTCAAAAGATTTATTTGAATATAAAAGCGCCAATAAAAAATTATAACGCACGCATATATATTTTTATATACTACAAATTTAAAAAATTTAAAATAAAAATTTTGTAGCAAATTTTAGATTACACAATTTTTTATCTTCAATATTCAGCACGTTTAATAATTGCATACCAATGTAGTTTTCATTGAAATAAGATTTACTTGAACGAAAAAATAAAAGTTCTTTATTTATTTATACTGATATAACTTGTTTGAAGCCTTTTAGTGTGAAATGCTACTTTATAATCGTAATTTCTATATTGAATTTTTGCTAATTAAATTCCAAACTCATCAAACTATCTATATCCAAGATATAAAGTGCTCGATTAATAACAACGCGTATTACATGATATTATAATAACGCATTATCTACGTTGCATCACATTACATTGCGTTATATTATAATTTCAATGAAAATTCTAGCAATCCTGTGCGAAAATCATTAATAATGGAGAAACAATAAATGCATTGTACATTTTTACTATTATTATAATATTATGTATAAAAGCGATATATTGACACTTGGCAGCACGGTAATTATGTAATAATATTGCGTAATAATAATCAGAAAATGAGAGACACTTTTATCATTGGAGTTCAATATCTACGGGCAGATTGACAGTGTTAAATCGTAAACGCGTGTAAAATTCGAAATCCTCGGGGCAAATAAGCGGCGCCAATGGAACTTTGCTACTTCCGGGTCAGCCGTGTTCCTAAAATTGCCCCCGTCAATCGATAAACTTTGTGAGAACGAGGAAAGTCTTGGCCAAGAAATAAAGGGACATCGATTGTAGAACTTGAAGAAAACAGAGGAGAGCGAGCAAACTTGTTTCTTCTTTTATTGCAGCTTTTCGATTTTCATATCTTCAAACTGTTGCAACGAGGTGCGATAGTATCATTCCAATCAATGTTGGAGATACCTCGTATTTATTTAAAAAAAAACCCAAAAATGAAATATTTAGATACATTGAAACAAATTAATAGATATAAATTTCATAATAAAAATTCCATATTAATGCATATTATTTTCATTTTTAGTTTGTTTTTATTAAATTCAAAGTTTATTACCTCGTCATATCAAATTTTTTTTATTAAATATTAATTTTGATAATTGATAAGACAATAAATTCCAATATTCAACTATCCTTTATGTTTATTTCAAAAACAGGAAAAAAAATTAAATCATTTGCATAGATATTAGATAGAGGTGTTCCTTTGCTGACATTTCCTGCTTAATTAAATTCAGATTTCTCTTGTGAGTTTACATACTAGTTTAAAAGGCACGTATGAAAACAGCAAGTCTCTTTCGCGTCTTCTTGTCCCTGCCCGATTGAACGTATAATCAGGATGCATAAAGTGCTTACAATTTGTAAAGGTTGAAAGGTAAGTGGATGGGGGTAAGAGGATTTCATGGCGAAATATTCAGAGCGGGGAAGATTTATCACGAATACACAGCGATATACTTGTGCCAGTCGTAGACGTATGCCGGCAACTCCGCACTACTGTTATCCCATCGGTTTAAATCTCCGTGTACCTATCTCGCTCTCCGTTGTGTTCGAGATAAATCCACGGATCGTACGTCATTCCGGTGGATGTGCGATGCGAATCTATATCGTCGCAAAGTGCTTTCTGACTTGTCGATGAGACGAGAGGTTGATATGAAAGCCATAGTGAGCAAATCGAAGAATAATAATCAAATAAATAATGAAAGTTTTGCGGGAAAGTAAAATGTTCGCAGAAGTTTATATATTGTTTAAATATTGTTTTATATATTTTAGTTTAAAAATATCTCACCTTACTTTAATTTGATCTGAAGATATTTGCATTAAAGCCACAGACTTCTATACCTAGGTTATATTTCAAAATGTCCTCTCCGAGGAATATTTCACTCTATGTAATATATAAACGTTTGGAATGTAGCCCTAGACTCTGCCGACTTCGTCATGTTTGAAGACAGCCCCATGGTTAAGTTACGTACTCTCACATATATAAATCACACAGACAATCTCTGTTTTCACATAATATATAGTTACGTAATATACTCAGTTCACGTGGTATATACTCACAAACAGGATGCATATATGTGAAAACAAGAACAAAGAGCTTGAAATCAGGTTCGTTTCTTTCTATCATATGGAAGTCAGCAGTTTAGGACTGATATTACATTATATGATAAATTTTTTATAAGTTAATTAGTTGCTGGACGGAAAAATCCGAAAATCTCTTTGTCCTGTCAATCAACATGCTTGGAAAATTTATGACAAAAAACGGATGAATGTAATATTAGTCTAGGCGTATGAGAAAACTCTTTGTGTACAGAGAAAAAAATGTTTGAAATTTATGACTATAATTTATGACTATAATTGCATGGTAAAATAATTATGATTAGGTATTTCATTTATGGTTATTACTGTTATAATTTTTAGTAATAATAAGTAAATTTCTCAAACGTGAAAAAAATTATAAATCATGATAATTTTCAATATTTATACAATAAAATATCAAGATATAAATGGTAAATAAAATAAATCTTTTTTTCAATAAATGCATCGCAATTATAATAATGAATGTAATTTTCTTAAATTCACTTATTATTTATATGGTAATAATAACTAAAAAATATATTTAGTTTAAAAAACTAAAGATTTTCAAGCAGTGTGTGTAATTAATATTAATAGCATAATTAACTATATTTGCATAGTTAAAATAACTATAAATGTTTAATTAACTTCAAAAAATGGCTAAATTATAATTAAATTACGATAATTGTAACCATTTTTATCTCATTGTATTGTAGTTAAAGGTCTCGTAAGAAAATAATTAAGATACGTCAATTTGATACTTTATCAGGATCAGATGACTTTATATTCATTATTAATTAGTTTATGGAATTATATTAATATCGACGATTTGTGACTGAATAGAGATGTCTTGAAATGTTTTAGTAGAGATTGAAATAGTTAATATCAACATCTCGATATATTTTCTTATTAATATGCAATCTTATTTGTTTCTTTCTCGAATTGAGATTCGCGAAAATAGAATGTAATAAGTGTATATGCATGTATAACATGTTTTTCTTCAACCTATTTTCTTTCATTTTCTTTTCACTCTTTTTTTGTTATTTTAATTTATATTGTTAAATAAAAAGTAGATAGCAATTATAATAATTAAATATCAATAGCAATTTCTCAATAATACGTCCTACTTTTTTGAACAATTAATATGTAAAAATTAAATTAAAAAGGGTATAAATAAAAGGGGTATTGGCTAATTATATATATAATTTTATAGTATTATTCCACTCTTTTATTGCATATTGACATTTTTCTTGTTACTAAATTTTGCAACATAGCTTTATAATATGAAATTTCTATATGTATAGATATTTCCAATAATACATATTTTTTAATAAATTATGTCAACTCAATTTCAATAATCGCATGAAGCAATTATATTATTATTATATTATTTTTACACATTATTAACGATCTCAATTGCGGTTATTATTATACTACGATTTTGATTGTGGTTGTTATTATTAAATATATGTAATACGATACCGGGTATCATTTTTATTAGCATGTGCATTAGCATTATTCGATATAATGATATATTAATATCATTACGATCTTATTAATATTCTAAAGCGCCACGTCAAAGCATTTTTATTGCCTACAATATCGCAGCTACCATTAATATCTGTTACTGCGATACTGCGCGTATCGCGAACCGCTTCAGCATCCAATAACCCGAATGTTTGCGACACTTGAGCGCATTCGATAGACGCTCGAATACAATATAGAAACAAAGGCGGAAGCGAAGGGAAACAAGAAATGGAACAAGTTTGGTTATTAAATACTTGTTACGCCGTTCCAGAAGAGCAATCCGTGGATAACGGATAAGATGCGGCGTTACCAATTGTAATAAAGAAAACCGCAATATCGCGCATCGCCCGTTGCAAATTTCTATCCTTTTTCTTTTTCTCTCTTTCTGCATTCTATATCCTTGGCGAGATCTACCAATCAGAAAGCACTGCATTAGTTCGCAGAATCACGTTGAAAAATAATTTATACAATCTGTTTCGGATAAACTATCAGAAATGAACGCAAGTTTATTTTTAAAGAGTACAATCAGCAAAGAAATTACTTGGGAACAAGGAATAATACGAAGAATATGATTTTGTTGTCTGTTTGCTCAGCAGAAAATTTTCTAAGTTTTCAGTAGTTTTCAGTAGTTTACAGTTTAAAAATTATTGATTATTTGTATTAAGAAATACTCTCTTTTGTAACGATGAAAGAATTTAAAAAAAAAATGGAAAAAACTGAGACATTCTATATAACGTGACATAATCAGATGTCACTTAGGATAAAATAAATTGTTTACATATGTCACTCACATATTTCACTTTAGATGGTTGTGCTTCAAGAACATATAAGTGTATTATTATAAAAATTTTTCAAAAGTTATTCAAAAAGTTATGAAAAAAATTACAGATTATCATAGAACGCATTTAAAAATATAATAATACAAAAGCGAGGTTCATCATTTGGATCGAAAATTATTTTAATAAGAAATAATATTTTTTTAATCTGCGATCTCTAATAAAAATATATAGAAATATATTTTAAAATATAACAAAAATCTTGATTTTTTTTGTAAAAGTACTTTAAATTTATATCTTTTAAATCCTTGTAACTAATTTAATCTGAATCACAATGAAACTTTGTTTTATTAAATAAATTATTTTGAATACTTAAAGTACTTATAAAAAAAAATCAAAATTTTTGTCATAATTTTTCAAATTTAAATTTATAATATTAAAAATAATATAAAAGTAAATAAAAATATATAATTCAAGAAAAATAAATAGATTGTTATAAACACAATTTTCACATGTATATAGTTTATTGAAAGTATAAATATTAACACATTTGTAAACATAGATATAATGCATACTTAACCCTAGACACAAATCTTACTCGATTCTGCATGAGTCTGACGAGATACTTTTTATTAGTTCTTCGAGGAGGCAATTAAACGATCGTAATTCTGAAGTCAAGTCTGTCGAGCACTTTCTCCATTTCTTCCGCTATTTTATCCGTCTCTCATCCTGTATCTCAAACTCTCTCGATCCACACAGTCGCGAGGTGAGACTTCGATTCTTCTTGGCGATAATAGCGAGATTGTTCCCGATAGAAGTTCGCGACGCGCAAAGCCGGCTCTAGGAAGGAAGAAGGAGAGTTCGCTTTCCTTCCGTTTGACGTTTCATAGAATCTTTCCCGCGCGAACATGCGGAAAGGTTCACAGTCGTACCGACGTGTTTGATTCTCCCCGTGGGAGTGTTCGGTAAGGGGATATGGGTCACGACGGCATCCCCGTGGGCCGTACAATGGGAACAACAACGGCATTGTCTAGGCAAGCGGTGATAAACGGCGCCGTGATAAAACCGGGCAAGCACCGAGCTGATGGGTTTCGGGGTTGAAGGGGGTGCGGGAGCTTGAGGGATGGCCGGTCCGTTGTTTCGACAAAGCCGCCTCCTGGCTGCATTTTTCCACTTTATCAAGCCGCGCCTGATCTGCGCTCTCCCGCGCGCCCCCGTAAATAACTTTTATTTCCATTTTGATTTATACGTCGGCCTGGCGTTATCGATATCGCAGCAGAAGCTCTGATGACTTTTGTTTCGCCTTGACGAGAGTGAGATATATTTTATAACCGGTGAATATTGACAGGCGGTCACAGCGTCGCTTTGACAAAATGTTTAACGATTGCACTTGACGCGAAGCAACAATTTTATGACATCTCGCTGATATCCTTTTTATTAATTTTAATTGTTCATAAAACGTTTATTAAAATCGATGTTTTTCGAATTATTTCTTAAGAATTTCTTTCTTTATCTTTCTGTAAACAAAAAAGCTCTCACTTTTTTACTTAGGAGTACTCATCTCAATTCTTTTACGTAAACAATTACTTAGTATTTTTATATCTCAATCAAAATCACTATTATTAACAACATATTATATATTCTTGATTGTTTTCCAATTTATTGATATTTGAGAATGTTAAATGTGAATATGGATTTACAATTTTCTGAAAGAATAAACAAAAAGCAAATATTAAACAGAACGAGCACATTAAATAGCTTATATTAGTATTATAATAGTATTTCTAAAAATAAAAGAGGATTTTAATTAATATAACGCAATACTAATTTTTATTGTAGATTTTTTTATGGAATTGTGTATTTAAAAGTTCGTTAAAGAAAAAAAAAATACCTGAAAAGAAAAAAGATAATATCATTTTTACATCAATTCATATTTTTTCGCCGTAGGAGTATAAAAATACTTCAGGTGATTATTCTCGGATTGAATATTACATCATATTTGAAGTGATCTATATGGAATACCAATATCTCGGAACGAAAATGATTAATGCCTACTTGCATTAATATTCGACGTTTTTCATTTATCTATGAATACATTTTCTTCCTGTTTTTAAATTATAAAATAACATCGATTATTCTCATTTTACATTGAATATTCTCATCTATTTTCATTTTAATTACTCTACGTCGCCGTATATGTTAACTATTTCATCTCTCATCATTGCCATCATGATATAATAATTCTTTCGCACATGTAACATGTATATCTCATCCCCATAAGAAAAGTGACACAATTTTTCAAATTTCATATTTTGCACGGATTTGATCTAACTACATTGATTTTTAATCAGCAATAGTAATACAAGTTGAATTTAAATAGAAAAAAAATTGAAAACGAGAAAAATGATACAAATCAAAGTATAGGAATAATTTTTAAAGGTTTAACGACCGGATGCTTTTCAACAAGAAACGCAGATGATAAAATGTAGCACAGTGAATTATTACAACCTTGTTATTTGTCAATGTTAAACACAGATGAAATAATCGCACACTCATCGTTTATTAGAAAGCATCAATATAAATTAATATCTACATTATTTTTAAACTTGAAACTTAAAAGAAGTACTTTATGATTAATTTTAATTAATTTATATTTAGTATATTATATTTACTGTAAGTGTATATATATATATATAATTTTAAAGTATACAATTTTTTCTTTCTCCTGATCAATTTTATTTATATCACTTTTCTTACGGGGGAGGGGGGCGATATATGCAGGAATGCGTAAAATAATAGTAACCTCCATTCATGAAAAATGGATTTTTTGCGAGAATTAATTTTACCAATATTTGCGACCACTCAAACTGTACAACTTTTATCTGAAACATTTTTTCGTATCTGTCATATTTTCCGAGATATACGATCTATTACGTTTGAAATAAAACACCCTGTACGTATAAATCGGGCATCCGGGAAACGTATGCCAAACGTTCCAGGACAATTCTTCATCCGTCGTTTCCCTTCGCTGTCCAAGACAATTCGCTATGTGCAAAGAGTTAATGTCAATGGACAAGTATTATCCATAGTAACTCGAACAACTCCGTCGGGATTGGCCATCATGGCACCGAAGAGACGCAACAACGTGGTCCTACGATGGTACACGAACGGGCGGTTACACGAGGAAATTAGACCGCAAAGTTCAACAGGGTTTATAACGTTGACGTGATCGTTTTGTTTGCACAAGCACGAACGAGAGAGGACAACGGGGGCGTATACTCGGAGTCGTTCGTCAAACGAATCCCCGATTAAGCCGCCGCAACGTTGTGTCGTACGCCTCCCTACCTTTCATCAGGAGGATATTAATTAACCCGCTTCCGTGAGTATACCATAGGTCGCTTTAAAGATGCATCGTTCCACGCGCTTTTGATCTTAACGCTTGATCGAATTAATTATCACTGTTTCCGGGGAATCCAGTAATAATTGCTCGAAAGCTGTTACTAATGTAAAGCTTGCGTGGAGTATATCTAAATACTGCACTCGCCAACGGGATGCCGAATCCAAGGCGCACAGTTAGGGATAATTGGAGAATTAGCGAATAGATTCAAGCAGGATTTTCATGTAGCATTTAATTTTCTTGCTTATTGTTAATCTGAGGAATAATATTTTTGCACAGTGTTTCTTTCTAGTAGAATTAATTAAATCTTTCCATGTTTTTTTATTATTTTGCATAAAATATATATATATATATATATATATATATATAGAGAGAGAGAGAGAGAGAGAGAGAGAGAGAATTGCTATAATGTTAGTGATAATAATTATATTTACAGTTATATTAAAAAGCATATATTGAAAATAAATATAAATTATGGTAATTGCAATCATTTTCTCTTTCACATCAAAACCGTCACTGTTTAGTGATTGTTTTAGACATTGAATATGTCATAGAGCGAAAGATATTAGATGCATATTTTTTTGCCTTATTTATCTTGCATTACTTATCTTAAGATTTAGAAGTCGAAACAATTGTTAGGAA
>Ga0157363_1003977_pt1 | contig 13529 bp, 3 predicted proteins | sample AttsexASBM1_FD_111477 | JGI IMG/M metagenome (GOLD analysis project Ga0157363, IMG submission 111477) | Fungus gardens microbial communities from leaf cutter ant in Ribeirão Preto, State of São Paulo, Brazil - Atta sexdens ASBM1 | ecosystem: Host-associated > Fungi > Mycelium > Unclassified ...
CACACACAATTAACAATGGATTAACACACAGCCAAACAAGACACTTGCTTAAGACGGCACACAAATTTTGGAAGACAGAAAATATTTACACAGTTGAGATAAATTTTTAATTTTTTTAATCTAATGTTTTGCACGAGTTACACCGAGCATATTTTATCAAAAACAGTAATAATATTTAGTAAAATATTTTAAATATACAGTTAAAAATGTATTATATTCATATTATTTATTAAAGATTATTAAATCTTTTCACCAAATAATGTGGGGGTATAAACCTTTTTAATAAATAGCCTGTTTAAGAGGTCGCTTCCAATGACCTCACCTTGATATATGTTGTCAAGATCATGACTCTGAATAACTTCCAACAGATTTTAGTCGTCGTTTGTTTCCCATTAAAAAATTATTAAGAAGGAAAATTTGAAAAATGATGTCTTTTTTTATTATATAGAACAAAAATTTTCTACTTTAAAATATTATACCACTGTCCATGCGAAGCAACTTTCACTCCACCTCTGCAGAATGGCGGACTTTCCACGAAAGGCGAAGCGACTTTCATCCCACCTCCTCCCTGCTTAGGAGCGCGCGACTTCCACGCGAAGCAATTTGTACCTCACCATCCCTTCTACTACGGAACGCATGACTTTTCACGTGAAGTGTAGAAAGTCGTACGCTCTTATGCATTACTATATAAAAATAAAAATTATTTAGGAAAATACATTTTCAACATTTTCAAAGGAAATTTTTGTTTTTGAAGCAGGAAATCTATTTAAATGCAGAGAATTTTTGTTTTCTATAGTACAATAGAGGAGACATTATTTTTTTAAACTTTTCTTTTTAATAACTTTTTAACAAACGAGCGAGATGGCTAAAACCTGTTGGAGGTTACTCAGGATCATGATCTTGACAACATATGTCAAGATCAAAGTCATGGGAGAGGGAGAAGATTCCCTAAACAGAATATTTAACATCTTTCTTTTTTATTCTTCATTTTATCTTTCATTTTTCCTTTTATCAAATTTATAAATTAATAAAGCCATCTGCGAATGGCTAGATGTTGGTGCCTAGGGGCGGCAAAATCCTTAATCCGTCACTGCACATACACACATACATATTTTTTGTACAGAATTTTTGTACCGAATTAAATATCTAACATAAGTCTAATTCCACGTTTCTTCGTGTAATCTATTATATTAGTCTTCAATTTTGTAGGTATAATATAGTTATCGCAAGTAGGTATAATATAGTTAGTTATAATATAGTTATCGCAGAACTTTTAAATCAAGCAAATGTCACAATTCTGACAGCTTTAGATGTCATATTGGACTAAGAAATGATAAAGAAGATCTCAATTTCATAAATTTTTGTCGTTCTCAACATAAATTCTTTTCGTTATTTTTCCATTACATTTTAAAAATCGATCACCAATAATTATAACAGATGGGTGCCTAAGGATTTTCTAATCTCAAGCGCTGTGAGTGGCTTCTGTCCAATCGAACCGTGTCGTATGCAAAGTAACGATAAAATTAACTAAAATTTGTTATCATCACAGTTATCAAAAAAAAGTAACACAGTAAAGTTACTAATAAAATAACTTGTAACTGTAACTTCGTTACTTCGTAATTTGTTACTTGTAACTTCGTTACAAGTAACAAATTACTTCTATTTCCTGTAATTTATTTCCTTAAATTTATGTATTAGGCTTATAATCCTGTTGATGTTTATTAAATTGATTAAATATTAATCATTACATACGAAAGACCGATTTTACTGATAACTAGGTACAGAAATAAAAATAATTTTGTTAATCCGTCAAAATAATTATGTAGGTAACTCAAGCATGATGAGCTATGCGGCAAAAAATTTTGATTCTGATAATTAGCCAAATTTTTAGATATTATGACAAACCCTTTTCTTCCGTATATATATCAACAGTAAATTTTATGCAATAGTAACAAAATTTTAATTAAATCGGAATATCGGGAATTTTTTATTGAATATCGAACTTTCTATATTCTGTAATAATATTGGTCGACAATTTTATTAAATGAGTTATTTGAATTAATTTGTACGTATCTTTTTATACTGATTCTAAAAATTAAATTAAAATTTACCCTACGAGAGAGAGAGAGAGAGAGAGAGAGAAAGAGAGAAAGAATTCTAATTTTTTGTAACATATCTTTTCCTAAAAATCTATATATTTGCTCGTTATGGAGTCTTTTTTAAATTAAAACAATTTTTGTTTTAAATCTTTTTAATAAACAAAAATAATGTTAAATTCTATAATTTTTTTCTATGAATTACTTAGTTATGTCTAAATCAAAGAGATAAATAAAGGAATTTTTAAATGCATATTATTACTCAAAAATTCTACTTTTCTCATGAAACAAACTTGAAATCAGCACAAATATAAAAAAAATAATAAAAGAAAATCTTATCAAATCAGTTTAACGTAAGAACAATGACATTTGTTGATCAGTGTAATAGTTATGAAGTAGCCGGGAGAAGAATAAAGATGACTCGAAGTATCATCGAGACTTTCAATTTTGTGTGTCTTCAAGTTCATTCAGTTTCAATTAACGATCAAAACGAAACACTTATCCATACACGGGAGCAAAATTTTGCAGACGCGAAGACACGTTATGAAGTAGCCACTTCTTCGCGAAGATTTTTCTCTTTTGAAATAGTGACGCGTCTTCACTATTGTCGCATACTCGGCCCTTCGAAAAAACTCGAACGATGAGCTCGAGGGTCTCCTTTCGTTCCGTCGACTTTGACGATTCGACGCCCCCGACGAAGGGCCTCTCGTGCCAAACGAGGTGTAAGCATCGAGGGTATTCGCACGAATTATCGAGCGACAGACGACCATTCAGGTGCTACAGGAATTGATTTTCCACCTCTCTCCGTTTTATCCATCTTTTCTGCTTCCCATCGACGATCCCGCACATCTTCTTCTCCTTCTGCCTCTCATCCCTTTTTCTAGATAGTTACATCCTATAATTGCGATCTCTATCTCTCTTTTCTATAATTACTTATATCGTCACGTCGATCTCGTACATTTCCACATATTCTCACACGAACAAACATTCCTTGAATTATCCACAACGAAATTTGATTGCAACCAACTATAAGTACTTACGACATAATTTTTATCAACGTTACTGACACATGTGTGACATGTTGGTCTTTGAGAAAAACTTCGAGAAAAACCGCCGCAGGTAATGAACATTGATGAACGCTTAATGGACGACGTATTAAATAAACCTAAACGAATATCCGGAGCTGCTGTTTTATCAGATATGAAGCTTGTTTTATCAAACGTGTCAACGTCCCCCTTGTAAGTATCCATCATCTCGCATGATAGAGGCGTGTTTCACGTGCATTATGATGCGTTATAACTGATGCAACGAGCAGATCGATAATCTCGCACGTACAATCATGATTGGTAAACGTGCCGATTGATTGGAGAAGGACGCGTATAATACTCGATTCAACGACGATCCATCGGTGAATCGAAACATCGTCATCGGTCTTGCAACGGTGGACAGCTGCCAATCGCGGATGTAGCAACTAGCAATCCAAGCTCCGGTGGTCGACACGATGACGTCGACGTGGCCATGCCGTCATCGAATTCCATTCGAGGAATCACGTGAGAATTCTGTCACACGGGAATTCAAGTTCTCCTTTTTTCTTTCTCTCTCTCTCCCTTCCCAATTTCGGTTTCCCGACGCTGAATTTCTACCGAGCTTTTCCACCGGCATTCCCGGTATGCTTGGATCGATAGTGCGATCTTGGATTTCTTTACCCATGTGATCGTTTATCGATGTTTGAAAATTCGATCTGCCTGTTTTTTTTTCTGCTCGTTCCCGTCTTATACGAATTCCTGATCCAAAGCCACAGCTTCTTCGCAATCCTGAATTATTGGAAGTGAACGCTTTAACATTTTAACACTTAAGTAAATTGCCTGATGATCACATTTATCACGTATAATTATGACATATTATAAATTTAAAACAAGATTTTAATGAACTACACGAAGTTTAACTTATAACGTTAAATTCATAATATCAAGTTATATTCAATTTGAATTATTTTTAATCATATTTTCTATAGACCTGTTCCTACTCAATATGTCATTAATTTAATTAAACAAAGCTCAAGAAATGTATTAAATTTATACTAAGAATTTTATGAAATCGCACATGTAAAAATAATTAATAGGAAATAAAAGTTCGTAACAGTAATATACAATTCACATGGAATTATTTAAAGCATTAAAGATCCAGCTGATTTAATGGACTTTTATTTCCTATTGGTTGTATTAAGTTTAATTTATTATTTACTAACTTAATTGTAAGTGCATACGTTATATAGACATTGTTTATTTTGAAATTAAAACAATTTAATAATACAGAAATTATTATTAATATATATTTTTGAAGTTAAAAATATATTATTTTGAAGTTAAAAATAATCAAATATTATTTAATTTAAAGGATTGGATTACTGCTCCCTTCATATTTAACAATGGATTTTAAAAAAAAATCTTCAAAATTTCGATATAACTTTTATCTTCCTGGTATATTTAGAAACATTAATTTTGATATATGTATAAGTATAAGATATATAAGGTCATATCATGCGTTTTTTCTTGATTGTAATCGTTAAGGTCAATTAAATAGCTTAACAAAAATAGGAAATAGAAAATAATGGTCAAAGCTAAATCTTTTAAATAATTCAGTATAAATGATTATATAGTATACATACAATATATGTATAATACATTCATTATTTAATTCTATTTCTTATTTGTTAAATTTTCTAATGTACGGTCCAATAAGATTCTTAGGGTCAATTAAATAAAGTTCAATTTTTAATTAAAATTAATTACATAATTTATTATTGCTATAATTGCTATAATTGCTATAGCTATAATTTTAATAGCTTTATATATTGTAATATAAAAATATCTTGAAGTATGCAACATAAAAATATATATATTAAAAATTTTTAGTATCTGTTACGCGATGATTCAAATACGAAAGTGATGAATGCTTAATCGCGATTGAAATATTAAACGTATATATCATAGACGTATTTTCTTCCAGTTTTCACCATGTCGAACGTCACTACGAATTCGATTCTCCTGTGCGAAACTTATTACTATCGATCGATCTTTTTATACTGAGAAGAAACGCTACATCATCTGCCTTGTCGGTCACGCAGCTCCGGGCGATTTCTCGCTCTCGGCTAGGTTGGAGAATAGATTCATGTTTACTTTCTGGAGATCGATTTGCCTCACGAAATATTTTCCACGACTTTCTAAGCATTTTGTAGCCGTCTATATTCGCCGATTATACTGTAGAACAAAATTTTATCTTTTTTTTGCTACGTCAAAGTGAAGTCACATCCAATACATTTTTGCTTGCTGAACATAAATTCGTTGATAAAAGTTAGCTATGACGTCAAAGAGAGTTACTTTTTTTAGCCCTTTTTGATGTCATTTTTCTGAAAATTGTGAAATAATAGCCAACTTTTGTCAAAATATGACAAAAGTTTTATACAAAAATGAATTTATGTTTAGCAGGCAAGAATATATTGGAAATTACATTGGAATTTACATTCATAATGAAAGAAAACGTTAAATGTCGGATACTGTTACATGAAAAAAGAAGTTATTTTTAAATTGCTATCTCGGAAATAAAATCGAAAATGCATTTTCGGGTTTTAATATGATGTGGCATTAATAAAATGAAGTAAGAAAAATTTATTGCTTGATGCTACAATGTTTTGAAAACTTCCAAAATTATCGTTTTAGCTTCTTTGTCTTTTTTTTCAAAATTGTGTGATGTGTTAGTGAACTTTTGCTACAGATTCGTATTCAGAACGTAAAAATATATCGGAAATGGCTATTCACATACGCGTTGCAAAATGGTATTCCTTAGTGTTATTTGCTCGCTCGACTGAAAAATGCGAACGATGTAATCGGGCTCATGTGGCTTCGAAACTGTTTCGATCCGCTAAAAATCAACATTTTCCATATCCATCATATTTCTATTTACCTACAGACTACAATATATTGAATTGGTATGAATCGTGGAGCAATGATATAAATCGATAAAAAAATTTCTATGCACATCAATTTTTATATGTATAAAATGTATAATTCTTTTGATGTGTGCATTATATCTTTTTATCTTTTGTCAATTTCTTTTTTTATTTTGTGAAAATTGATGACGCAGTTATTAGGGTTAAAAGGAGATAATTTGACGCGATAAATGAAAGTTTAACTGCACAATTCCATATAACGGTCCACCAACTCTGATAACTGCGTGTCGTCGATTCAATGGCTTTTATTTCTGGGACATAGAGTAATTCATTGTTTTATACGGTGGCTAAATAATAATATAAAATTAGCAATGATGTGTTTGCGTTATTTGTTTTTATGAAAGCCGCTATTGAAAACAGAGCGTAAATTGTGGTTTTCACAGCAATTACAGCGTTTCAAAGCATAGTGTGTTACTGAAAGAAAAAGGATTTAATTATGTTTATTGATATCAACTATAATCCATTAACAAATTGTGCGCTTTGATTTACGTCCGCAATTTTGGTTTTGCAGTTTTATATGTGTATATATTTTGCATTTTTATACTTTTCATTAACTATTTTCGCTTCTCTTTCATTCCAATGCATCATCGTCATTAATTTTTCAGATGGATTTATTCGTCGTAAAAAGTCCTTTCATTGTTTAGATTTCAAAATTCACGCATAAGACTGGGACTCCAAATGGGAATCAGCATGAAAAAAGAAAAAATAAAATTTATACTTACCAAGATCGGCACTAATTTTTTTATCTTTTTACAGAATATATCAATGATAAAAAATTGAACACAATCTAAAAAAAGGCAGTCGTCCTCGACAATATTAATAATATTACAAAGTAATATTACAAAGTGCGAAACTTCTTTCATATGAATTCGTAACCGACATCGTTTGCAGATGAAATCAATGTAATTTGTCACATCTACGATATTCGGTTTTATCTAGAAATCCTATAAAACTTGCAGGATGTTTTTTTTCTCTGTAAGATAGCCAAATTTGCGTGCTTGCTGCCATATGGCACTGACAGTGCTGTTAGCTATGTTGCTAGTTTGGCTCGAGATGGTGTGAGTTTTCGTGTAAGTTGAACAACTGAAATTTATTTGAGAAGATACTTGATAGAAGTATCTGAATAAGTGAACATGGAGTGGATCGTTATTACTGTAGTACATACATCGTTGTAAAAATATTGCATTGTTTTTAACAATTGCAAAGAGAATATTTTGATGATATGACCTAAATTGTGTCCTACTTAGCTCTAATGAGCTAACACAAAATAAAGGAAAAATAGCACCTGACATATCACGAAAATTCTGCAGACAACAGCGTAGCTATCAGGTCACACAATTTTTAGCATAGCAGCCAGCAAGATTGTCAACACAGCAGCACGCAAACTATCTTGCAGGAAAAAAGCATTGTGTAAGCTTAACACAATCTCAAATGACTTTGTCAAAATCCTATGAGAGAGAAAGATATATTTATATATATGTATATTTATTTATATATATGTGTGTGTGTGTGTATATATATACACTCTTTTTGTATATGTATTATTCCATTTTAACTTGTACTATCCCATACTGAAACCTTAATTAAGGGAAACCGAATTATTGAGTAAGATAATATATACCATTCTTTCTCATAGAATTTTGACAAAATTACTTAGAACTCTGTTATAGAGTCTCTAGTCTTACGCACATTACTCAAAAATATTTTTAATTATTAAAGTATCATTTTAAAGATCGCGAGATGTGAATAACATAAATAATTAAGAAATAAAGAAATTAAGCGATCAAATTGAATCTTAATGCTAAAAATAATTCCGTATAAATTTATATATCATAATTCCAATCTTGTAAATTGCGTGCCGAAATTATTTTCAGTCTTGAAACATAATCAGAACTAGGGTAGTAATATTACGAATTAAATTAGCGAGCAATTAATATTGATGTGTGCTTATAAGCATCTTTATAAGTATCTTAAAAGCTGTAAGTAATTTTATTGCGAAAAATAATTAATTTTTAATTATCTTCCATCAGAAATGTTATGTTTACTTTAAAAATAAATTTATGTCTTCGTGAAGGTGATTTATATTTGATTGTTCGTCGAGCGCGCTGTACTGATTTATCCGGGAAATGAAATATTAGTTGCATACGCGGAATGCAAGTATCGATTGTGCGGCATCGTCCGTTCCCGTTTTACATCTACACTCCTCTAATTAATTCTATCTCGGCGAGACGAAGTGGTTTCTCGTGTTCCCACTGGTTCTCACGCCTGTGTTCCTCGCAACGCGCAAGGGATGTCATCGCGAGGGTGTCATATGGAAAGCGACGCGGCCAAGTGCGTGCGTTCCGCTCGCGGCATGACGGTCTCATCCGCTTTAATTCCTAATTACCGACGGTCGTGTCACAAATGCCCGTTGATTCGAACGCGAGTCAATTGCAAGCAAATCTATTATACGCTAAACCGCAAATTGTTCGATCCAACCCACCGATCGACTCAAACGGAGCAATCGTTCTTTCTTCGATTTCCATTCTTAACATTTCCAGCAGGCCGCACTATTGCCGAAAAACTTTAATTAGTAGATTCAGATTTGAGAGGCGTTTGAAAGTTTGAGAGTTTTTGTAAATTATATTTCAAAAGGACAAAAAAGAAGAAGAGAAGTGGAAGCTTCATTCTTTATTCAGTTTTGAGTGGATTTAACTTTAATGAAATCTTAACTTATAATTTAATTATAACGAGATCTAAAGTTAAAAGTTAGGAAATGAAGGAAAATGACTAATTGAATTTTTGCTGAAAGATATGAAGCTTAAAGAGTTCATAAATAAAAGAAGATAAGATAAATGTTCCAGTGACTGGACATATACTATGTTTGGACATTTACACAAAACTTAGTATATGTTTATATTATTATTAATCTCAAATCCTTTTTAAAATAATCCTTAAATACAATTAAATTATAATATAATAAGAAAGATATTTGAGAGAGAGAGAGAGATATAATAATAATAATAAATCTTACGTAAGTGTCCAAACATAGAACATGTCCGATCACTGGAATGTTTACCTTAAAAGAAATTATTTTTGTGACATCTTACGCTTACTGCACAATAATATCTTTACTTACACTTTTATATTCACTTACATTTAATTACAACTCACTTATATTTAATGTATGTGTATAATAATGCATATGAAATTATATTGATTTATTGATGCGCGCGTTTAATATCATGTATACAATAAAGAACCACCTCAAAATAATTATAAATTAAGTACGCAAACTGCCATAAAGCATTATGATTGCCGTATAAAGAGAATTGTTTGAAAACTGGTCTTTAATATTTCATAATCGTCGATTATTTATGACTCATTCATTTCGTCAATGGTATTCACGTCGCTTTGTTACATAGAAATCCTGATAGAATGGACCGCATATCTCGACGAAATGCGTAAACGCTTGTCGTTGAAAAAATTAATGGCTGATAATTAGCGATTACATAATCGAACCCCGTACAACAGAGATGTCTAAATTATATTATAAAGACAGTTTAAAAATATCGCAATGTTTGCAAAATATTTGAAATATTACTGCTGTGTGAGACAGGATGCATCGCATTGAAAGTGAGCTAAAGCAGTTTGACGAGCAGAGTAATAGGACCAGGGCAATATCGGGGAGAAAGTTCCCGTAACTCTTGTGTCATGAGTAGCTCGTAATCGTTAACACTCGCGCGGTGATTGCGCAAGATCGCTATAAGAGTGCAATGGCAGTTGTACCGGTCGTGGCGGTGGATGCAACTGGGAGAATTGGCCCCCGCCTCGTTCTTTCATCGTCGTCTCTTTCTCGTTGCCCACCTCGAGTGCACCGTGTCAAGGCTATCTGAGGTCGACGACACTGCGCGTTCCACAGTCGTCACGTCCCGATGCTCTTCGATTCTCCACGTCCTTCCTTATCATTGACCGAGTAGAGACAACGAGAGGGAAAGTAGAAACGCGTTATGCCCATCTGTCAAACTCATTGGGCGAACATTTTGACGCAAAATCACTTTGAAGATATTTTTTAGAATTTGTGGACTTTAATAGATTCATGCGCAGAATGCTTACAAACTCATGCCTAATTTTTGAAAATTTCAAAGGATAGATAAATAAATAGATAAATCGCTATTTATTGAGCGATTTGAGATAACATTTCCTCTAAAATAAACATTACAGTTATAATTATAATAAATAAAAGTCGATGAGTAAAGAACTCAGATATAGAGATATGTACAGAATATAAAAAGAAAATAAAAATAACAAAAATAATAAAATAATAAAATAATATAGAGATAATAACAAACAAAAATAATGAAGTAAGATTAAACAAATATTAGAGAGAGAGAGAGAGAGAGAGAGAGAGAGAGAGATGCAAAATTTATTTCACACATGTAGAACTTATCTAGCGTTTATATAATATCACCATTTTCAGGTGGGCTACTCGTTGTAATATTGTTATTGAAATGTATATTTATATACATATATTTATATATATATATATACAAATTAATGTATACAATTTTTAAAAGCCTGACTCATTAAACTCGTTAACTTAAATTACACGCTTCAAAAAAGTTTCGATGCACACTAACTTCCTAACTTTTCATTTACGCTGTAAACTCACGAGTAAAAAGATATTGCCTACTCTGGTGGAAAAATATTTTTCTTCGACTGAAAGATGTTATCCGAGAGAGCACAATTTATTTAACTTTTTTTTTAACAAGTCCGTTTCCGAAGTAATGCGGCAGAAAAGCTAAATCCGGTCTCGCTTCGTTGCGTATTGTTTTTCTCGAACATTACAAAGAGGCTTTTATTCTGTTTGAAAATGCAACCAATCGCTATCTCCTAGTACGATCTTGTCACGGATACGATGGAAAGATTGTTGAATACCGTAAACGAGTGAATTCCCGAGGCGCGTGATTTCCGTCCTGAAACAGGATATCTCGCAACCTCTTCCAGAGACTAAATGAGGAAGCAGCTACGAGGAAATGCACTTATGGTCGTTTTAGAGGCAAGAAAGAAAGAAAAAATGGAAGGGCGAAAACGAAACGATATAAATAAAAGCAATGTGGACCTTTCGTCTTTTGCTTACTCGCGCATACGAGTCGCAATCGTGTTGGCAAACACCAAAAGCAGAATGTGTCGCAAAGATGTACGTAAAGAAATGACGTGACGATCGTGTAATCATTTGGGAAACCACAACAACGGAATAATAAGGGATAAGTGTTTTTGTATAACATTAATATAATAAATTTAACATTATTAAATTTAGCATTTTCGTTTTTATGCACGTTAGTGAAGTAAAAACATTTTTATGTCCGAGTGTATACTATGATTTTATGTCATAAGACGAACACATTATGTAACGCGTGGAGTTCATAATAGCGCTGCATATGCATCCACCATGATATCTGAGATGTAATAAGGATATCTATGACAGTTTATCTCCACTTGCATGAATATTATGAAATATTGTCCGTGATTGTTAGTATTTCCTTGCACAGTGATATGGTGTTTTTTATATAAAATTGATTAAAAGGAAATATTGTAAATCAATATCAATAATGCATTTGAGAAATACAGAAAAATGATAAGTCGAAAAAGAATCATTAGTCTATGATTGATATTGATAAGCATTTCGATCACTTTTCAATCGAAAATTTTGTTTCTATTGGGTGTACTAATGCCTTTTATAAAATATGTAATTTACAAAAATAATTGACGTCACTAGTTTTATCTTAATAATAATTTATACCCTGGTTAGAAAAATCACTTTTATTTTATTAAAGTAATTCGTTACCGCTACTCGTTATTCATTGAAAAAGTAACTCACTACGTAATGAGTAAAGTACAAGCAACTTAAAAAAAACTCGCATGAAATCCGGTTGCAGTAATTAGTCGGCAGTGTGCGGTATCATAAATATTTCTCCACGGTATATATTCGTTTGGATAAAGTGACCGAGACACGTTTGTATCTCTACTTGACCCCGCCATATAGAATATAGTAACAATAATAATAGTAATAAAAATTTGTCAGAAAATCTCAGGTAGGAAGCGCGATGAGAAAGGTACTCATTACTCAGCGCTAATGACGGTTAGGTTGATTACAAGCTACATTCGTGAAGGACGAGTGAAGACGACCATGGTTATTAATGGAAATAATAGTCTTTGCGGCTATATTTCGCACACAACATTGTAACGTAACGAGGCGTTTGTTTTAGAGAATACTTTCGCTCTATCGAGAGTGTCCAACAATTACTTCCACAGTTTTAATTATCGCAAAACTCTCTCTCCGCCTTCCACTTGTAACCTCTTTTGAAGAGACGTATCCGTTCTTTATCATTTAAACGAATATTGAAAATCCTATCTGTATCGAACATGACATTCATTCGAGTTACGTTTAATTAACATCCAAATTTTAAAATTATATTTTATATGCTTTAATATTGAGGAACATATTTTCTTGTCGAGATAATGAAAATATTAAGATACACCGCACATTTATATTGCTTGCTCGCAATTTATGCATGAGTATACTCCCAAAAATCAATGTGCAAATTAAATTAGCATGAAACAGAAGTAATTTTCTCATGTAAAATATGGACGGCTCTTGTACGCGAACGTCGATTTGCACGGCAATCTACAGGAAAGCATTTCTTGCGCAAATAGAAAACAATTTCTGTCTCTCTTTCTCTCACTCATTCATTCTCTCTCTCTCTCTCTCTCTCTCTCTCTCTTTCTCTCTCCACTGAGGTGTACGTAAAACGAAATGACCTGCCGGGCATTGCGATCTAACGCCCAGCAATGTTATTACGTAGCATTTAATGCAGTGTGTTGTGGATTCTTAAATTCTATATTCACTTGACTTATAATTCTATACTTCCACACATCTGATTAGATGTAGATTTACTTTAAGCGAACTATGGAAATATCATTACGTCGCAGCGGGAAAGATCTAGTCGATGATAATTAGCTGTGAGAAACATTAATGCTCCACTATACTAGCTAAAATCAGACATCGCGATTGCACGAACATCGAGAATCTGTCAAAACACTTGATCCCAAACTTGGTTTGAGAATCTTATGATGATCTATTTCATTCGTTCTTTTACACTTTTATCTATAATTATACATAAATCGGATGAGATTTATATCAAAAGTATTAGGTGTACAACTTTTCTTCCGCCGTTTTTTTCCGAAATTCGAGGCTTTATTGTAAAAAACTGGTTATACATTTATGATTCAAAGTATTGTCCATCGCTGGCTACTACTTTACGTACGAATCCCGCGTCGAAAAAACTGGTCATCTTTTGAGGCTATCCACGAATCGATCCAATTTTTTACTTCTTCATAAGACCGGAAGTGCTGGTCAGCCAGGCCGTGTGCCATTGATCGAA